>Ga0208243_1000032_pt1 | contig 198479 bp, 187 predicted proteins | sample Subbio2Aug_QV12A_FD_184826 | JGI IMG/M metagenome (GOLD analysis project Ga0208243, IMG submission 184826) | Serpentinite rock and fluid subsurface biosphere microbial communities from McLaughlin Reserve, California, USA - CR12Aug_QV12A (SPAdes) | ecosystem: Environmental > Terrestrial > Deep... | reverse complement strand
GCCCCACCGGTGAGAGGTGCCGTGTATACACTGATGATGTATCCCACACTGGATTGGGTCACCTTACAGGAACCGACCACACCAGTCTCTGTACACTTAGCTGTTTGTTTTGTCCCCGAGAGGCAACTTGTCAAATACCCATAATAATTTTGGCAGACTCCCCCGCCAATGGCACAGGCAAATTTATAAGTTTTGGTGGAACCACCATTCAATAAATCAGTGAGATCTGAATCGGAAACAGTTTGTACCGCAGTTCCATCCGTTAACACGGACAAAGGATTGGCAGTGCCACTTTCGGATTGGTACACATAGAGGAGGTAACTCCCTGATTTTGTAAAACTAATGATCGTTTGGGTCGAATCCGTTTTGGTGTATTCGGTACCTTCTTTGGCGAGAGGTGCAACATTTAATTCCAACGGGCAACTCGAGGAAGAATACACTGCCACTTTTGTGACCCGAGACAGAACTACCCTAGTCCCAATTTGAGCACCTTTGATTTGCATCACAGCATAATAGGTATCCCCAGCGAGTAAAAACGAAACCGACTGGGAACTCGTTGTGATCCCTGTATAACCTGCTTTGAGTTGAGAACCAAGTCCCGCCACCGTACAACCACTTGCTCCCGATTCTTTAGCAAGGAAAAGAGAAGTTGCCGTATCATTTTTTTTTGTTTCACCAGAACAAAATAAAAATACAAAAAGGGAAATCAAACATACAGTGAAATTGATTCGTTTTCTCAATTTTTGAACTGCCTTCATTTTATTATCTCCCTCGAAACGTAAGAATGGTTTTACCCAATTGAATTTCATCCAAATTATGCAAAACTTTTGGGCGTAATAATTTTTTGCCGTTTAAGTATACACCCGAATGGGAAAGACAATCAAACAATATATATTTACCACGTCGGTTTTTTATCTTTGCATGGAAACCAGAAACATTTGGATCATGTAAGACAATATGATTGGATTCAAAACTACCAATTGTCATCTCATCCCATTGTAAGGGGATTGGTTCATAAATTTGGCTCCCTTCCCTAACTTGGATGACAGCATAAGTATAGGATACTCCTGGCAAAATTTCTTTTTCTTTGGTCACAAGAGCAATTTCTCTATCCTTTGCAGCTTTCTCTAAGGTTTCTCCATACATTCGATCATAAACGGCAAGTTCCTCTTTTCGTTCCAGATTCTCACCTTCAGGAACCAGGATCGCAGTTTTTTCGATTCCATTCCTTCTTTCATTCTGAATCGGCTCAAATCCTCTTAAATAATAAAGGGAAGCAATACAAAGTAAAATCAGAAAGAGACTCACTGGGAAAAAAACAAAAGGATCCGAAATTTTGAGATATAAAGTTTGGAATGGAGAAATTTGATATTGGTATTCAAACCGAACACCATTTGTAACAGAAGTTAAAGTCCCAAAAACTTCATTTTCTTTCCACAATGATAAATTCCATGGAGAAAGATAAGATATCACCCAATCAGGACTCATCGTTGCTTTAAGATCAGAAAATAAATATTCAAAACTTTCAGACTTTGAAATTGGATAAAAATTCCCCTTTGTATAACTCACAAGTTTATTGGCTTCCAATGAACTGGGTGAAAGCACAATCAATCGTAAGTTCTTGTGATTGATACGCCGAGCAAACTCTGGAATTTCAAATCGATCAGGCCATTCATTTGCAAAACTCACTAGCAATAAGATATGATCCTCTTTGGTTTCATTGGTTGGAATCGAATCAACAAATCGTTCCCAATTGCGAATCGGAAATTGTAGGTTATTTTCCTTTGGGAAGGGAAACGAAACATCCAAAACTTGGGAACGAATCCGATCAAACACATGAAATGTTTGGTCCGACTGGATATGGAGTTTGGAATAGCCACCACTTTGTTCGGAAACTCTGACCAATTGTTGGACAAGTTGGAGTAACCACCTTCTGTCTTCAGCATTTGTATAACTGGGAATGGAAATATTCAGATAAAGTGGGTTTTTCGTTTCAAGTTGAGATAAATGAATATCTTCAGTGAGTCTTACGGTATTCCCCAATTGTTCTTGCAGGGTGTAACCACTTGGATGTAGATTTCCATTTACATGCAAACGGAGTTTTACGTCTGGATAGGACCTTAAGTCAATGGAACGTAATGAAACTGTGCCTTCTGGAAATAGGGCAACGGGCAAAAGAAAATAACAAAGGAAAACAACCCTACTGAAATAAAACAGATGCTTCCTTAAGTTGTTTCCCATATTCCGAATTTGGCTCCAATTGGTGGTTGTTTATGGGAAGCGTTTCAATCACTTCCCCTTCTTTCATTATCGTAACTTGGGATGCTAGACTTTCGATGATCCGAAGTTCATGTGTAATAAAAACAACTGTCATCCCTGATTTTGCAAAGTTTTGCACAGTTTCCAAGACAATTTTTTCAGAAAACGCATCGAGCCCCGTTGTTGGCTCATCCAAAACTAAGATTTTTGGTAAACGAAGGAATGCTAACGTGAGTAAGATCCTCTGTTTTTCTCCACCCGAAAGGTTTTTGGCAACCCGATTCCAATGCCCGCGTGGGATGGATAATTGATCAAAATAGGATAAAACCATTTCTTCTGAAACAAGGGTTAAATTTGATAGTTTCAAAAAATCTAATACTTGGCTCCCAATGGTTCGATACGGATGGAAAGCTAAATTGGGGTTTTGTGGGACGAGGAAAACATTTTTTTTCTCTGTGAAATCTTTTGAGAAAACGTCACAACCTAACACAGAAAATTGATCATAAGTAAATTTACTATCGTCTGGTAAAATAGAAAAGATAGCAAGAGCAAGAGTCGATTTTCCTGATCCAGATTCGCCGATGACGCCATGAATGGTTCCGGCTTTGATTTCCATTCCAATGGATTTCCATATGGAATGGCCTTCTTTTGTGATTAACGAGGCATTTTTGATTTGGATGACAGGAGGATTAGTCGAGTCCAAACAATTCCTTCTCTATGATACTACAAAGTATATGTCCAATTAGAATATGGGATTCTTGAATCCTTGCAGTGACTTTAGAGGGAACAATCATTTCAACATCTGCTTTTCCTTTCAATTTCCCACCATCTCCACCAAGCAGTAAAACAACTTTCATTCCAATTTTTTTAGCTTCTTCAACCGCCAAAATGATGTTTTGCGAATTTCCAGAAGTTGTTAACCCAACAAACACATCTTTTGGTTTCCCAAAAGCTTGGACTTGCCTTTGGAATAAAAATTCATATCCATAATCATTGGAACAAGCAGTTAACACCGCTTGGTCACTATTCAGTGCGATCGCAGGAATTGCTTTCCTTTCATTCCCTGATTTATAACGGACAACCAACTCTGCTGCAATATGCGATGCATCACAACTAGATCCACCATTTCCACAAAAAAACAAAGTTCCATCATTTCGTAATGAGTCGACTAACACGTTTCCTGCAGCGGATATATTTGGTAATAAAGAAGGAAGGAGTTGCTCTTTGACTCGGATGGATTCCTCAATTTGGGACTGGATGATTGTACTATGCTCCATGTTCTAATTCCTTTTCTCTTCTTTCTTGTATCAGATTGATTTTATTACCAAATTCTTTTAATGCAGAACCAAAACCATAAAGATTTTTTGTTTTGGAATGTGGGTTGTTTTGGTTACTCACACCTAGGTTCAAATAAAACAATTCATCCCTTACGAGGCGTTTTTGCCTTTCGGTTGCGATTTTAACAAAAAAATCTTTACACTCGTCTCCAATGGCCAACATCGCAAGTGCCATAGAGTTCGGTGACATTTGTAATAACAATTGTTCCTGCCAAAATCTTTCCCAACCCAGTACAACCCGCCAATCATCTCTTGGAGCATCGGTCTCTAAAAATAAATCCGCTTTTGGTATGGCAAATTGATTTAGAAAGTCATCCAATTTCCCAATCTCTTTGGTGAGATTTTGGTTCAAATCACCTTCATCAACAAATAACACACCTGCCCATTTGCCATCTTTATTTTTATACAAATGGTTATCGGTGACTAAGATGATGGAATAATCTTCACCTTCGATTCGAAATAGTTTTTCATTTGTTTTTGTTAAACGAAACTTTTTTGTCTCGGTCACTAGACCTGAATTGACCTGTTTTGTGGGGAGTTTCTTTTTCCAAGATTCGTTTGCGGTAGCCCATTCCATAAGAAACGATTTTGGTTCTTTTTTTCGTTTTTCAGAATCGAGTCCTTTTCCACTTTGATCTGATTGGAATAGGGATAGGATTTGATTCCAAAATCCTAGTTTCTTTGGTGAACTATTTTTTGCCATAGTCTTTTCTTACATTGGAAGGTCGTTCCAACTTCAATTTGTCCAGTTCATATAATTTCGCATATTTCAAAAAAGTCGAAAATGAGGAAGCAAGGGCGATCCATAAACCTGGGATTCCATCTAAAAATCCAAATTTAAATACGTAAATTTCAATGAATTTTCCGAGTGGCTTCAAAATCGTTTTGAGTAAAGAAAAAGATTCTCCTTTCGCATAACGAGTATAAGCAACTATACTTGAGAATTGATTGATCGTATTAATCTGATGGCTAAAATCAGTAAAACTGTAATGTAAGATATCACCTTTCATTACCTTTCCCCGAGATCCCGTTTTTAATTCGATAAAGTCATGAGGGTTTTCACCGACCCAACCTGCACTTTCCTTTCGGAACAATCGGTAACGGCGTTGGGGATACCAACCACTATACCGGATCCACTTTCCTAAATGGAAAGTAAGCCTTGCTATTTTAAATCCCTCACAATGGATTTCCTCTGCTTCGAGGAATGTAAGGATTGATTTTTGGAGTGTTTCATTTGCTCTTTCATCTGCATCTAACGATAAAATCCAATCATTGTTACAATAGGAGATAGCCTTGTTTTTTTGTTCGACATGGCCGGGAAAAGGAGCTTCGTAAAATCGAACGGATGGGAATGAAGTTGCGATTTCTTTTGTTTTGTCTGTACTGAAGGAATCAAGTACGATAATTTCATCTGCAAATGTTAAAACAGATCGAATACAATCACCAATATTTTTTTCTTCATTGAAGGTGATGATAGCCACCGACAATTTTCTTTTTCTCTTGCCATCCATAGGAGTTAAAACCTATTCTTAGAACCAAATATGATTGGGAAAGAAACATTTCATACGGTTTCCTATGTTTTTCTCTGGCTTTTTTTGGCATTTTCCCCTTTTTCCATAAGCCTAAGCCAAATCTTCGCAGGGTGTTCCCTATTCTTTTTATTCGCACACCAAATCAAAAAAAAAGAAATGCCCAAGTTCCCAAATGCACTTCTTTTTTGGATCGGTCTCTATATTAGTTTTTTAATTTTTCCCCTCATCGAATACCAACAGATCCATTGGAAAAAAGACATCGTAAAATCAGAATTTGGTGATCTCTGGATGGGATTTTTACTCCTCCACCAAACATCTCTCACTAACATACAGAAAAAAAAATTACAAAAAGCAGTTCTTTGGGGAGCAATTTTCCTAATCCTTTCAGGAATTGTTTCTTTGATTTTCCCATATAGGCTTGCTCCTTATGTGATGGATGGATTTCGTTATGTGGAAGGAAAAAGGCTACCCCATTTACTCACAAATAGTTACGGCATATCGGTTTATTTGCCAATCGGTTTCCAGAGTACCCATTTAACTTATGGAGGCCTACTTGCTTTATACCTTCCTTCGTTATGGGAAAAAACCTATCGTTTATGGAAACACAATAAGAGTCGGTATCTGTTTTGGAAGATGAGTCTTGTTTCTCTACTAGTTTCTGGATTGGGATTTTTTCTTTTGGTTTTGAACCAAAGTAGATCGATTTGGATTGGGTTCATCTTTGCTGGGTTTCTAGTCTTACAGAAAAGAAAAGGTTCCATTCGGAACATCCTTCCTTGGCTTGTCGCTTTTATATTTTTCATTTTAGCGATTTTTATACTTTTTTATCATACCAATTGGATTTTCCAAAGGGCCATCGACGATTTATTCGCTAAACGTTCGTTAGAGAACCAAAGAATCTGGATTCATAAAATGAACTTTTCCATCCTAAACGAACATTTTCTTTTGGGAATTGGGGCAGGCAATTACGGAGAACAATTCACAAATGTTGCCATTCCCATTGTGAAAGAATTTCCTGCTTTGTATTACGATTTATTCATCACCCCAAAATCCCATGCTCATTTTGATTTTCTACACGATGTATTACTGGGAGGTATGTTTGCGTTTTGTTTCTACTTGGGATTTCTGTTCATTGTCACCAAACAACTAGACCAAACGAAGGATAAGTTTCTTTTTTTCTTAGGAATTTTTGTCATCCTTGTTGCAGGGAGTTTTCAATGTTATCTATTAGATGATGAAGTGCTCCTTCCGTTCATGGGTCTTTTGGCATTACTTCCAACAAAATATAACTTAGTGCAAACAAAAAAGCAAAAGAGCCAAATTTCCATGTCCACGTTTCTTGTTTGGCAACGGTTAGGAAATGTATCGTTTTCTTTTGTGTTTCTTGTCTTATGGTTATCGATCTCCCTTACGACTACCTACCTTTGGAGTCGAACCGAACCAGAGGATTTGATCCTCCATAGAACAAGGACCAAAGATAACTTTCCAAGTCCCTTCTCTCAAATGTCCATCAGTGCTACAAAACCTGTCCCACTTCCACCGAATACCAAGGATTGGTATTTCAAACTTTCAGGCTGTTTGGACAAAGAAGTGAATTTTAGAACCAAAGCTTTCGTCAGAAAAAAACCAATCCAAATGAAACTGCTCTGGGATTCCGATTTTAAGGAGCACTTACCCAATTCGATTCGAGTGGAAATTCGAAAACGAGAAAGTTTTGACCAAGACAAAGAATACAAAGTGCACAGTGAACGTGTTCTCAAAACCATTTCGCTCCCCATCACAGGAAAGGATCATCTGGTCACCGTAGATCCAAGTGATATGCGACAGGAAACACCAGAGTTTGTTGATTTTGGATTTTGGTATAAGTGGGAATCGAAAACGCCTTATTTGCCCAGGATTCAAATCAATGGGAATTGTGAGTGAAGGTGTATATCGCAAAATGGCTTCACGCTCCCTATGGGTCGCAAGAGAGATGTTGATTTGAGTTTTGTTTGATGATTTGGGTCCGCGGGAATCACTTCCGTCTTCGGCCTTCCTGGCCTTTCGACTTCAGCCCGTCCTACTCGCGACTTCGGACATCGTGTCCTCAGAAAAATGGCTTCACGCTCCCTATGGGTCGCTACCATTTTTTTCGCTCGTAGTCGTTCGATTCATACCTGGAGCGGGAATCGAACCCGCACGGGATTACTCCCACAGGATTTTAAGTCCTGTGTGTCTACCAGTTCCACCATCCAGGCGTTTGTTGTAAGACTAGGCGTCGGCCGGATTCGAACCGGCGGTCAAGCTTTTGCAGAGCCATGCCTTACCACTTGGCCACGACGCCAATCGTGACTTTGGATAGGCTAAAATAGGAGACCTAGGTGTCAAATGGAAACTGAATTCACTTTTCATCGGATTGTAACATTTCTTCCAAAAATCAAATTGCTCCCCCGATTTTTGCAAGTTGCAGTGCAAATATGAAGCTCCAAAGATTTGTTTTTGTAACCATTTTATCATTTTTCCTTCACCCACTTCTAGCAGACACCGTGAAGGTAAAAGCGACAAAAGAAGTATTAGAAAATGTAAAAACTTCTTCTCCAACCGCAAATTATGTTTTAGTGGAATCACAAGATGGCACCAAACAAGCGTTTAAGAAAAATGCCGTTGAAGTGACAACACTTCCAGTCGTTTGGGAACAACCGAAGGAAGAAGATAAACCTGGATTTTTTTCAGGATTATTTGCCTCCAAAGGGAATTCAGAGGGACAAAAATCAGCTGAACCGAATGCAGAAGGGAATCAAGAACCTTCCAAAGAAACGAAAGAAAACGAGAGTATTCTTTCCAAACGCCTTCCTGAACTCGCAATGGGTGGAATGGCACTACTTTGGATCCTACTCCCTTAAACGAAGTAGGACGTTTCCATTCTTCTAAAAACAACCTGAATTGAATCTCTAAATACAAACTTCCTATTCCCATTCAATGGTGCCGGGAGGTTTGTGAGTGAGATCATACATCACAAGTGAGATATTGGGAAGGTTTAATAGCTTGTTTGTGATCTGAGATAAAATGTTTCGGTTCATTTGGTAAAAATTGGCCGTCATTGCTTCTGTCGATTCCACAGGTCGTAACACAACACCATAGGAATTTTCGCGTAATCCAACCGGAACAAGAACAACTGGCATCTGCCAAATTTCATTGTGGATTGATTCTTCATAGAGGATTTGGTTCACAATTGCATCTGCTTCTCGCAAAATATCGGAATGTTCTTTGTCTAACGAAAGTTTTGTGTAAAAGAATTCCCTTTCAAAATGAGTGATGCCTGGAGCAAATACCACACGGTTGATCTCTTTTTTGGTATTGGTGATTTCAACAGACAATTGGTCGAGTTCCTTCCAATCGGAAGTAAAATCACTGAGGACTGCACAGTGAGCATAACTCCTTTGGTCACCTTGAACACCAACCGATAAAATCGGTAAAATTTTGATCTCTGCTTTTGGAAATTTATCGTTCCAGACTGCAAAATCAATGGGAGGAGGATTGGTTTTGGGACTAACAATCATACGAACGACAAGGCCAGGCCCTGGGAAAGGGTGGCGTTCAATCCAACGTTCAGGCAAACCAAGTTTTCGGCCCAAATCTCGGACTTCGTCCTTGTACAAGTCCGCGATTGGTTCTACAATTTTTCCTTCACGGATGAGTGCTTCTATCTGAGGAACACGGTTGTGGTGGGTTTTGATTTTATGAGAATGTTTGGTTCCACCAGACTCAATGGTATCTGGATAAATAGTCCCTTGGCCAAGTAACCAATGTTCGGCGTCAAGCCCAAGCGAGGTTGTGGCTTTTCCCTGTGCTTCTAAAAATAGATCACCTACAATCCTTCTTTTTTTTTCAGGTTCAAATTCATTTTGTAAGTGTTTGTAAAAAACTTCACTTTCATCCCAAACGGTAAGATCAAATCCAACTTGGTGTAAATTGTCCATCAGGTCTTTGACTTCATTTTTCCTCATAAACCCAGTATCCACAAGGAGTCCCTTGACACGGTCCTTTCCTAAAGCTTTTGCGAGGAGTAAATAGGCAACCGAAGAATCAACTCCTCCTGAAACGAGTAAAAATACATTTTTTCCAGATGGGACTTTATTTTGTAAGGTTTGGATTTGTTCTTCTAAAAACTGCGATATACTCCATGTAGCGGAAGCACCACATAACTCTACAAAGTTTTTGAGTAAAATTTCACCTTCTTCTGAGTGGGTAACCTCTGGGTGGAATTGGATCCCATACAATTTTTTGGAAGTATGGGAAACAAACGCATAACGGCAGTGATCCGATTGTGCGATCACTTGAAAATCATTTGGTAGACGAACCACTTCATCTCCATGGCTCATCCACACTTTTGTTTTTAATGATAACGATTTTGATAATTCCGAATTGGCATTTTCTATCTCAAGAATGGCTGGACCATATTCTTTAGTGTTGGCGGAGACTACCTCTCCCCCGAGGGCACGCATCATGAGTTGGTGGCCATAACAGATTCCTAAAACAGGAACGGAGGTGTTAAAAAAACCAGAGGGTAATTGAGGTGCACCCGTTTCATAAACACTGCTTGGTCCACCGGAAAGGATGATCCCAGCATAGGATTCATAAACAGACAATGGTTCTTCGTTGGAAAGGATTTCTGTATAAGCTCCGAGTCTGCGAATACGGGAAGCAATCAGGTGAGCATACTGGCCGCCGAAATCGACGACTGCGATTTTTTTATCACTTTTCATGGGATGGTTCCAAAATATTTTTGTTAATGTCGGGGTAAACAAATGTCGGAAAAAAAATCAGAATCTTCTTACGAGGACAAACAGGACCATATCCCGTCTTGGACCACCCCTCCCATTGAGTGGTTTGCCAACGTTTACGCTGGCAGAGAGTACAATATCGAATTTACGATTCCCGAATTTACAGCTGTGTGCCCGAAAACAGGACTTCCTGATTTTGGAACCATTTTCATCGAATACATACCCAGAGAAAAATGTGCTGAACTAAAATCCCTGAAAGAATACATGATGTCCTACCGGAATGTAGGTATTTTTCACGAAAATGTGGTGAATAAAATCTTAGAAGATTTTGTGAAGGCAGTAGACCCCATTTATGTCAAAGTGATAGGTGATTATAATGTTCGAGGTGGTGTGAAAACCGTCGTAAAACGAGAGTACAGAGCATAAATGGAAAACTTAATTGGGTATGTGGCTGCTTTTTTAACTACGGTCTCTTTTTTACCACAGGTGCTTCGCGTTGTTATGACCAAACAAACGAGGGACATTAGCCGCAATATGTACATCATGTTCTTTTTCGGAGTGGTGTTGTGGTTTGTGTATGGAGTTTTAAAATCAGATTTTCCGATTATCCTCGCAAACGTAGTCACTTTATTTTTTGTAACAATCATTCTATACTATAAAATCAATGAAGGGAAAGAAACATGAGAAAGGCTTATGTAGACAAAGACAATTGTACTTCCTGTAACCAATGTGCAGATAATTTACCTAAGTACTTTATGATGGATGATGATGACTTGTCCCAAACCCATATCGGTGGTGAAACGATCAACGACGCGATGATCCCAGATGAAGACGAAAAAAAAGTGCAAAAGGAAATGGATGAATGCCCAGGGGAATGTATCCACTGGAAAAAACACTAATCAAATCACCTAAACCTGATTCCATTAGGGTTTTGTGGAAACACTTGGCCCTTTGGTTTTCCTTTCCTTTAAACCTAACATTTCTTTTACGATAAAAAATACATCTTTTACTGAATGAAACTGGTGTTTTTTACCTATTGGATCGTAAACAAATCCGATGGTTTTCATCTCTGAATTCTCATTCCAATACCCATGGCCATGGATTTTACTAGATGATGTTTGGAACAGATCCCCTTTTCTTGTCCCACTAAAAAACAAGTTTTGTTTGGTTAAGAGAATTCCTAGTGCTCGCGGATGGATTTGTGACCTCATTCTTTGATTGGTATTTTCACCGACAGAAACCGTTTCATTCGTAGGTAAACTTGTAAAATCCAACCATTCTGCACCTGGACAAGAGTTCGTAATTTCAGTCACAAGATTTGTAATGGTTTCATTTGGAAGAATTCCATCGGTCCCAGGCAAAAGGATTGAGATCCCACCAGAACTTTTAAAGGTAAGATGAAAGGTACCTGTTTCATCATTGATGTATCCTTTTTGTTTTAAAAGTACATTGGGCGCACAGACTGATTCAGCGGAAAAAAACCCATGGTCAGATACAATCACAATGTTCGGACTTTTTTTGGTAAAAGCACCTACAGATTTTAGAAAGGTAAAAATGGCTGTGTCAATTTCTGCCAAACGAACCAAGGCTTTTTCGGATCCTGGCCCAAAACCATGGTGCATCGTATCCAAATCAGTTGTATAAACAAACATTAAACTCGGTTTTTTTGTTTGGAAAAGCCAAGTAGCTGTCTTTAACTTCACTTCATCTTTTGCCACATCGTTTAACGGAGAACCAATGGCTAGTTCGGCTTCCTTATGAAGTCCATTTGTGGATATCACACGGAGAATTTTATCATCCTCTGGTATTTTTTTCCTCCAATACTGAGGAAGGTTCCAATTGATATTTGCCCCGACGGTAACAGGCCAGAATACATTGGCTGTTGATTTTTTATTTTGCTTTGCCAAATCCCAAAGAGTTGGAACTAGAATGTCTTCTGCATACCACATCCATCCGCCGTCATTTTTTTCAAATGGATCGGACAATGTATTATTGAAGATTCCATGTTCCCCTGGATCTTTTCCCGTCACCATTGAAGTATGAGCAGGATACGTGACAGAAGGATTAACTGTTTGGATTTCCGAAACACCATATGTCTCGAAAAGTTCGACTAAATGGGGAAAATAAGAATGATACTTCGGATCTTTCCAATAATAAGAAGGAAAACCATCAATTGAGAGAATGATTGTTTGGCGAGTGGAATGAATTTGTCTGGCGTGAGGATCCGATTCCTTTCGTTTTTTCGGTTTTGCAACTAATGAATTAAATTCACTCAGAGAGAAAAGTAGAGAGATCAAAAAAAGGAAAATCCAAAAATTCCGAAACGAACGAGTCAATGCATATTTCCAAACCAATGGATCCAATCCAATGAGGCGATTCAAAAGTCTGAAAATTCGCATGATACTTGTTTAGCGAAATTTTCTAATATTCCTGTTCTGAACGAGTGGAACCGAGAAGTTCATCTGGGATGTCCTCGATACTATCTCCAATTTGAATTGCGAGACGATTTCCAACACGTCCTGGAGTTGCTTTGAATTTACTGCGATCCCCAACTTTTACCATCAAATCAGTTTTGATAGGAGTGTTTTCAAGTTTGATCACATCACCTACATGGAGATTCATAAGATCATTTAAGGAGATGTCGACACTCCCTACTTCCGAAATCAGAGGGATTTTCACTTGGTCAAGTCGCTCTTGGATCACCGCACGGTTTTCGTCTACTTCCCCTTTTCGAATGGAGGAATACCAGTACTGAGCTGAAAGTTTATTAATGATAGGTTCAATCGTGATATAAGGAATACAAAGGTTAGTCATTCCTTCCACTTCTCCCACTTTTGTCTCGAGAGTGATTAATACCACCATGTCATTCGGGGGAACAACCTGCGCGAACTGTGGGTTTGTTTCGATGTTCCCAAGCCTTGGGCGTAAGTCAATAACCGTCGACCAAGATTCCCGTAAGTTTCCAAGGATCCTAACGATGATCCCTTCCATAACGGATAACTCAATATCAGAAAGTTCTCGATTGACCTTAGAAGACTCACCCTTACCACCAAACAGACGATCAATGATGGTAAAGGAAATGGAAGGGTCAATTTCTAAAATGGCAGATCCGCGAAGAGGATCCATATTGATCACAGCAAGTGTGGTTGGGTTCGGAATGGAACGAATGAATTCTTCATAAGTTAACTGGTCAACCGATGCTACGTGGACCACAACGAGTGCTCGTAACTGTGCAGAAAGACCCGTGGTTGCCAAACGCGCAAAAGTTTCGTGCATCATTTGTAACGTACGAATTTGGTCTTTTGAAAATTTATCCGGACGTTTGAAGTCGTAGATTTTAACTTTTTTTTGTTCCCCTACCGATGAGTATTCATCCTCAGAAACTTCTCCTGAGGAGATGGCATTTAACAGGGCATCAATTTCGTCTTGGGAAAGGATTTCCGTCATTTTTTTACCTTTACGAGTAAGTTTTTAATCTGCCAAAATCCAACACGGTTTCCTTCTTCTTGTCTCAAGGTGTATATATATTCGTACCTTGTTTTGAACCGACCCATCATTCTTTCAACATAAACCTGCACACGAGCATCTCGTTTGGAAGGATAGTCAACACTCATGACTTTAAAGTATTTTAACACACCTGATGGTGATTCCGTCAAATATTCTTTAAATTCTTCAATGATTGTTTCTCTCTCGCCTACACTTGCTTCTGCATAAGCACTACTATACCTGTCATACGCTAAGATGTATTCCGAAAAATCGATCCATTTAAAATGGTACTCCCATCGTTTTTTCATCTCAGCACCAAGGAATAAAAAAATAATTTCTTCAGGAGAAAGGCCACCGTTTTCTGTGATTTGGCGGTTAACCGATTCTTTTTTGATTTGTTTGGAGTTTTGAAATAAAAATCCAACTGTATTTTGTGACCTTAAAAATGCAGATTTATCTTCTGTATAATTGGGATAAAAATACCCTGTGATGTAAAATTTTTGGTCCGGCAAAAATTGGTAGTACTCATCCAAATAGATAGTTTTGGAAAATGATTCGTTTCTGTGGAGGCTAATCTCTTTATTTTCATCGCCAACCAAGTTTACGATTGTGGTTCGCCTTTTTAAAATGGGATCTGGAAACTCAGGGTCCTTAATGGGTGTGAGAATTCGATCGTTTTCATCCTTTACAATAATTTGGAAGGAATAACGAAAATCAAAAGAAGGGAAAATCCTGACAACTTCCTTACCTGTATTGGTTACCGTAAAGGTAAGCGGAATCCTTTCCGAAGCTTCATAACTTCGTTTGGTGAGAGTAAGGCTTATCTTGGATTGGAGAGCGACAAAATTATCAACCCTTTCCCCCCTAGCATCTCTGTCAGGGAATGCAAAAAGGGTCTCGGAAACCAAGAATCCTAATAAAATGAAGGTTTGGAAAGAGCGCATTCACTATTCAATTTCGGCAAAGGTGGAATTTTCCGAAAGAAAATTTACTAGATTTTCCACACTTGACTTTGTGCCTAACTAGTTCCGAGCTTTGCTTCCTCTAGGATATAATCTGCGATTCGTATCAGGCGGACCATAACGGAGCTGAGTTTTTTGTATTGGTAATAGTTTTCCCTTTGTTTATCCAAATGTGGTTCTATAAGGGCAACTGTCTTGGAAGCCAATTTTAGGTTTTTGATTTCATTATCAGTCACTCCATAAAGATTTGCTTCCGAAACAAATCGATTGAGTTCTTTCACCAAACTTTCATCGGTTAGATCTTGGATTTCAAAAACCTTTTCGATTTTTAATATAAAATCGGTGAGTGTTCGTTTGATTTTTGCCTCTTCTTCCGTTGGTCTTTTTTTTGAGGTGATCTGGTTTAGGGATTCGTATTTATCTAGAGCAGTTTCATATAAATGATTCATTTTTGACTTTTGGCCTAAAATGAAACTGATAAAACTAAGCAAACCAACAAAAGTATCAGGGTATTTATTAATCCCTCCAATTTCGTCCAAGGCATTGGCAAAGGCTTCCTCATTATGAGGTACCGTCATTATAAACTTTAACACAGGTTCTACGGAAGAACCTGATGTATACTTTTGGATTACCTCTATGCCTTCTAAGTAGTTCATTGTCTTTTGTCTATGACGAGAACCTTACGAATGGTAGTTTGGAGATTCCCTTTTTCAATGATTCGATCCAGTACATCATAACCGGTGATTAAAAATCCAAACACCGTATGGAGTCCATTCAGGTGAGGTGTATCCACTTGGTTGATAAAAAACTGAGAACCATTTGTATTGGGTCCTGCATTAGCCATGGCGAGAGCTCCACGAGTTGCTTTTTTGCTTGGTAACACTTCATTAAATCGATACCCAACTCGGTATAAAACTTCTAATACAGGGAGTTCCATTGCCTCCTGGTAAGCTTTTTCGACTTCAGTCCTTTTTTCTTCGAATTCTTGTCGTGACTTGATATTAAATTCAGACAAAACTACTCTTTGTAATTGTGATTGGTATTCAGGTGCATCTTTGATTTTCAGTTTGTCTAGTCCAAGTGCCTTCCCATTGATTTCATCTTCAAATTGAAATCCAGGTCCACCCGTTCCATCCCCTCTTGGGCATCCCCCTTGTGCCATAAAATTTTCGATCACCCTGTGGAACTTTAATCCATCGTAAAACGGGCGTCTTTCGGAACCTTTTTCGGTTTTAAAATCTTTTTCTCCTTGGGCAAGATCGATGAAATTTTGAACTGTATTAGGAGCAGCTTGGTCGTAAAGTTCAATGACTAGGTCACCTTGTGTTGTTTGCACCACAGCATATATGGCAGGTTTTTCAGGAAGTTTAACGGTAGTTTGGTCAACTCGTTTGACTAAAACTTTGGTTGGGGAGTATGTTATAGGTTCGTAAGTAATTTTTTTAAACGTTTGGTCACTACAAAAAGCAGTCTGGCTCATGAGTAGGAATAAAATGGAAAGGGATTTTAGATGAGAAATGGAAACTCGATTCATAATTATTTTTTACCTTTGGATTCTATCGCCTTTAATTTTTTGGTCAATTCGTTTAACTTGGCTTTGGCCTTTTTGATCTGTTCTTTTTGACGAGGGAGAGCTGTGCCTCCATAAACATCTTTTTTATCACAAGAAGTTTCGAGAGAAATGGCAGCTTCATACCCAGGATCCGTGAGGACGGCATGGATTTGACCCCTTTCTCCACTTGGGATTGTGAACAAATCCATCCCTTTTGCAGAACAATGTTTCACAAGTTCCCCCACAATTTCATGGGCGGAACGGAATGGTATCCCTTTGGTACTAACAAGCCAATCTGCTAGGTCTGTGGCAGTGGAAAATCCATTCCGCAAACTCCGAACGGCATTTTCAGGGAATATTTGAATCCCTTCCACCATATCCCGTATCCCTTCTGTACAAATTTTGATTTGTTTGACTGTGTCAAAGAGTGGGAGTTTATCTTCTTGGAAATCGCGGTTATAGGACAAAGGAGTTCCCTTTAACATTACAAGTAGATGATTGAGATTCCCAATCACACGCCCAGCTTTCCCTCGAATGAGTTCCGCCACATCCGGATTTTTTTTCTGAGGCATAATTGATGAGCCTGTAGTTAGGTGGTCAGGCAATTTAAAATAACTAAACTCTTGCGAAGTATACAAAATGATTTCTTCACAAAACCGAGAAACATGGATCATCAATTGGGATGATGCAAATAAAAATTTAAAAATATGATCTCTTTGGCTTACTGCATCCATAGAGTTTTCAGACATTCGACTCAAATTTAAATCTTTCCTTAAAAACTCTCGATCGGTTTCATAATTAACTCCAGCCAACGCACCTGAGCCTAACACAAGTTCATCTGCTCTATCATAAGCTGATAAAAAATCCTCAAAGTCGCGAACATTCGCCCAAAAATGAGCTAAAAAATAATGCGAAGCTCGGATGGGTTGAGCAATTTGCAGATGAGTGTAGCCAGGGATAATTGTTTTTACGTGAGATTCTGCTTTTTTGACCCAAACTTGTAACAAGTCATATACGAGAACTAAAATGGAGTGGATTTCTGTTTTAATGTACAACCGAACATCTTGTGACACTTGGTCGTTACGACTTCTTCCTGTATGTAATTTTTTCCCCAAATCGCCTAGAAGTTCCGTTAGGCGAGATTCAATGGACATATGAATGTCTTCATTTTCAATTTTAAATTCAAATTTACCAGAATCAATTTCTTTAAGGATTTGGTTGAGTCCAGTTTCAATCTTTCTTTGTTCCGACTCGGAGAGGATTCCGATTCGTTTTAACATACGAGAATGTGATATGGAACCAACAATATCATGTTGGTAAAGTTCTTTATCAAAACTAATGGATTCACCAATTCGAATCATTAGAGAAGAAGGTGGTGAATCAAACCTTCCACCCCATAATTTTTTTTCCTTCATTCCGATTCCTCACTGAATTTGTTTGCCCAGTTTTTCAAAACCTCTTTATCCTGATCTGATAATTTGGCACTAGGATGCATCAAAAGGTAATCGATAGGTGGCATTTCCCCTTCATCCACTTGTTCCCAAACTTCATATATTTTTTTGTTTTGTTTTCTTTCCGGTAATTTTCCAAATTCAGAAAAATTCAATTCTTCTCTTCCTTCCGTCACATGGTTGGAAACCAAATAGGAAACAGGAAACACATAGGAATAAAAAGGCCAGGTGGTCTCATTCGAATGGCAATCATAACAACTTCTTTTTAGTATTTGTTTTACTTCATCCGCCACGACAATCTCAGATGTCACTGGTGGATTTTCTCTGGGAACAGGAAACAATTGGAAAAAAAGGAAAACAGATAATAATAGGTAAAATATTCGTTTCACACTAGACAGCTTCTTTGCCCTATCTCGTGAATCAAAGTATTATTTTTCTTGCCATGATCTGATTGGAACTGTCTACTTCCTTAGAGGATCACACATTGGATTTGATTTTGGCAAACACAGCATACTTATGGATTTTAATCGGAATTGTTCTCCTCTTTTCTGAATTCCTATTGCCGGGAACCTTTGTGATGTTTTTAGGAGTTGGTGCCATTTTTACTGGAATCCTTTCCCGTTTGGTTCCCATGGAGTTTTACACCGAAGTCATCATTTGGGTGGTTTCCAGTTTGATTTCCATCCTCCTCGGAGGATCTCTCATTAAAAAGTTTTTTAAATCAGAATCAAGTGTGGATCCTTTTATCCAGGATGATTATCTAAACCAAATCGTACCTGTTGAAACCGATATTTTAGTGAACCGCCACGGTGGGAAAATCCGTTTCCAAGGAACTGTTTGGGATGCCATTTCGAAAGATTCAAAAATTCCAAAAGGGGAATATGTAAAGATTCTTTCCCGTGAAAATTTGACCTTCACTGTGGAAAAAGTGGAATCATAAAGCCCACCGTTCATTTTTTTTACAAGGTTCAAAAAAAACCCTTTTCTCTTTCGAAAGTCCATGTACCGTCTCCAAGTCACAGAGGAGGAAACAATGGGCGCAACCGTCATCGTTGTCTTTTTGGTCGTAGTTTATATCATCAAAAAAACAATCATCATCGTACCAGAACAAAGTGTTTTTATTAAAGAAAGATTAGGTGTTTTGAATGGAGTTTTAAAATCGGGATTTTATTTTATGATCCCTTTTGTCGACCAAATTCGTTACAGACAAAACCTCAAAGAACAAACCATTGATATCGATCCACAAGTTTGTATAACAAAAGACAACGTCTCCGTAGAAGTGGATGGAGTTTTGTATTTAAAAGTTATCGATGGTGAAAAGGCTTCTTACGGAATTGATAACTTTATGTTAGCAACCACCCAACTAGCACAAACTACACTTCGTTCCGAAATTGGTAAGTTAATTTTTGATAACTTACTTTCCGAACGAGATGAAATCAATGGCCGAGTAGTTTCCAATATTGACAGAGCCACAGACCCTTGGGGCATCAAAGTCACTCGTTATGAAATCCGAAACATCACTCCACCCAAACAAATTTTGATTGAGATGGAAAACCAAATGAAATCCGAACGGGAACGCCGTGCTGAGATCACCATTTCCCAAGGGGAAAAAGAATCCCGAGTTAATCATTCCGTGGGAGAAAGACAAGAATCGATCAATATCTCCGAAGGGGAAAAAATCCGATTGGTAAATGAAGCAGATGGTCGTGCACAGGAAATCACACTCATCTCCAATGCGACTGCAAAAGGACTTCAACTTATCTCAGAAGCCATTAGCAAAAAAGGGGGAAAGGAAGCTGTGAGTTTACAAATCACACAAGAGTATTTGGATGCACTAGGGCATATCTTAAAAACATCCAAAACAACTGTTGTACCTGAAACCTTAGCCAATATCGGTGGGGTCTTCGAAGGGCTTTCCAAAATCACAACCAAAATCCCACAGGTAGGAGAATAAAATGGAATTTGTTTATTTAGCATTTTGGGCAGTTGTTGCCATCTATTTGATTTATAAAATCTTCCGATGCATTCGCATCATTCCTGCACAAGATGTACTCATTGTGGAAAGGCTTGGGAAGTATTCTCGTTCCTTACGAGCAGGGTTTCATATCCTCATCCCATTCATTGATAGAGATGCATATTACCATACATTGAAAGAACAATCCATTGATGTTCAACCTCAGATTTGTATCACACATGATAACGTGCAAGTGAAGGTAGATGGAGTGATTTACTTAAAAATCATCGATCCAGTGCGTGCTTCTTATGGAATTGAAGACTTTCAATTTGCTGCGATCCAACTAGCACAAACAACCATGCGATCAGTGATTGGAACCATGGAACTTGATAAAACCATCGGCGAAAAAGACTTAATCAACTCAACCATTGTCGCGGCCATTGACCAAGCATCAGAACCTTGGGGGATCAAAGTAAATCGATACGAAATCTTAAACATTGTTCCGCCTAAATCCGTGTTAGATGCCATGGAGAAGGAGAAAAAAGCACAAATTGCAAAACGTTCCCAAGTCCTTTTATCGGAAGGGGAAAGAGATGCTCGTATCAACCGCTCCCTCGGATTTAAAGAGGAAGCAGTGAATAAATCCGAAGGGGAAAAACAAAGAAGGATCAACTCAGCTGAAGGTAAGGCAACAGAGATTGAAGCTTTGGCTGTCGCAACTGCCAAAGGGATTGAGGCCATAGCGGGTGCCATTTCCGACCAAGGTGGTGCTTCTGCGATCAAACTGCAAATCACCAAAGCCTTTATCCAAAACTTCTTACATGTTGCCAAAGAAAGTACGGAAATTCTCATCCCAGCAGATGTGATGAATTTACCAACTCTCATTGCTAACCTAACAGAAGCAAAAAAACCAAAGGCATAGTTTTCTCGACTAACCTAAAGATTCCGGTGGGTCGTCCACCGGAGTTTCCGTAAACAATCGAAAACTTGGTTTGGCCATGGCTTGTGCTGCAAGTGACACAAGTAGTGCCTCATTATCATCAGGTCCAATCCGATTCGCATGGATCACCCCACACCCTTTACAACGATTTAAAATCACCCATTCCCCTTTTCGTACCCAAATGGAAATTGCTTCCATTTTACTCCCACAGGTTGCCTTTCGATCACCAGGTGTATTGTCCAAGTGAAGGCTTGTGAGGCAATTTGGGCAATGGTTCCTTTGGTCGGTTCCGAAACCAGGTGGAAACACCATTTGTTTGCATTCCACACAACGGAACTCTTCTGTATCGGAACGATACCTATGAGATTTTTTTTTGGATTGAGAATGTGAGATTTCCTCGTCTTCATTCTCAAAACGTTTTTTCTTCGAAATTTTTTGGAAATTCGTTTGGTCATTGTTACGTGACATACCCAGGTTTTGCGGCAAAACAAAAAGGGACACCAAAACAGTGGATGAGAGGGAATAAACCGCCTGCGAAGAGATAGCCGCCTCCTAATATAATTTAGGCGGGGTATCCAAAACAAGATCACCGTTTTGGCGGTTTACACAATGGCTAGAGTTAACATAGATTTACAAACTGTTTGGTATGAAAATTCCCGTCAAGGAGAATCCTTTGTCAATTTTTTACAAAGGAAATAACAATTCTGTCCTTCTGGGTAATTGGGGATGATACCTACTTCTTCGTACCCAAGTTTGGTATAAAATTTAGGTGCTTGGAACCCAAAAGAATACCCAAACACAAGAGTGGCTCCCAATCGAATTGCCTCTTGTTCAATCTCTAGTAGGAGTTTTGTTCCTAAGTCTTGCCCACGTTTTTCTTCTGCAACCCAAAGGAGTTGTAGATTTAATCCTTTAAAGAAGAGATAACAAAGAGAAGCTGCTATGAGTGTTTCCCCTTCTTTGACTAAAATGGTAAAAAATTCTTTCGAGGAGAGAGAATCATCCCCTAACTTGGAGATGCTGTAATCATGTAAACGTTTCCAAAGGTCTTCTTGTAAAGATTCAGAAGGATTGGTGATCCTTTCGATTTGGTATTCGAACTTATTGGTATCCAAGCGTGAACCATCCTTCTCAGTTTAATATGAGACAAGCACTCTTATAAAAAGGCAGGGCCACCAAGGCGTTCCATGGGATCCACAATTTGGGTGATTTGGATTCCGTAATAATCATCGAGTACGATGAGTTTCCCTCTTCCAACAAGTTTTCCATTGGCCAGGATATCGAGTTCTTCTCCAATGTTTTTGTCGAGTTCGACAACAGTCCCTTCTGTGAGTTGTAACACATCTTTGATGAACATTGTTGTTCTACCAAGTTCGATTGTCAGTTGTAAGGTGACATCCAAAAGGAGGTTGAGGTTTGCAGTGTTATTGCCAGAGCCGGATTGTGCTTTTGACTGGGCCCTTGTTGGTGCTGGGGTAGCGCTTGGTCCAAGGGCTGCTGCAATATCGGCAAAAGAAGGTCCATTGTCATCCCCTCCACCACCGCCGACTAAAGCATCTAGGTCGTCGAGTCCACCGCCACCTCCGCCAGAACCTCCACCCGCAGGTGTGCTCCCGCCACTAAATCCACCGAGTAGCGCGTCTATGTCTTCTTGTGATAGTGAACCTTCACCCATAATCCTACAACCTCTACAATGTATTCGTCGGAGGAAATCAAAATCCTTCCTTGAAAAAAAAGCCAATCTTCCCTATTTTGTTCCTTATGTCCAATTCCACCCCTGCCCTGGATTTTTTTAAGGCCAAAGACCTATTTGCCACTGAGTTAAAACAGGCAAATTACCAATTTGTACAAGAAAAAGAAGAAACCATCTTTCGGTTCCGCCAAAATGCAGTGGGAAAAGAAAAAATCCTAGATTGCCTTGGAATCGTTAGGAACTACATTGAAAATTTCCGCATTTATAATTTTGAAGAAGGATATTTGAGTTTACAAACGTTAGGTGACAACTTATTCGAACCGCAAAAGAATTTATCGGCGAGATTTCGCATTCGATTTTCATTTAAATCAGACCTGAAAGTGGAATGTTCAAAGTTAGGAGATTTATCCACAAAAGAAATACAAACCATCATCCACCTTTTTCAATTTTTGAAATTAGAAGGAGGCACCACAAAAGACCCGAGGTCCATCTTGGAACCTCTCGGTGTAGAAGTTTATGACCCCATTTTAGAAAAAGCAAAAGGAAATGATTTGGGATTTGATTCAGTTTTTGGTTATGATTCCGTGAAAGAACAAATCTTAGAAAGTCTAGTGTTCCCACTGAGACAACCTGAACCCTTCCTGGAAATCACAAAACTCACACGAATGAAACCAACAGGGAATCTACCACGGGCAGTTTTATTTGAAGGGGAACCTGGAGTGGGAAAAACCAGTATGGCAAAAATCGTTTCCCACCTCTGTGGTGTTCCGATGGTCTATGTTCCCATCGAATCCATATTGAGTAAGTACTACGGAGAATCATCCCAGAACTTGGCAATGGTATTTGATGCTTCTGCTTTGTTTCCAAAATGTATTTTATTCTTAGATGAAATTGATTCCCTCGCAACTTCACGAGAAGACGGACTTTTTGAAGCCACAAGGAATTTGCTAAGTGTATTACTACGAAAACTGGATGGTTTTGCGGAAAAAACTGGCACCATTACAATTGGAGCAACCAATCGTAAAGAAGACCTTGATTCTGCCCTTTTATCCCGTTTTGACAGAAAAATCAGATTTCCCCTACCAAACCGAGAAGAAAGGACCAAAATCCTAGAGGGTTATGCCAAACAATTGGACAAGAAGGAAAGGGAACAGATTGCCGATTTGTTAACAGGAGCCTCAGGAAGGAATTTGAAGGACTACTGTGATTATGTAGAAAGGCGTTGGATCACCAAAAATTGGAAACAATTGGAAGAGTTGACCGCCCCTGGACTGGCATTTTATTTGGAATCCTTTCCAGATTTTGGATGGAAACTCTAAAAAGAGAGAGATTCGGCTTCAATCTTATTCAGGATTTTACCGATACTATTTACAGGATATTTGTTTACGCCCATGGGACGTTCCTTGGTATCCTCAAATTAACCTTTTAGGAAGATTCGGACATGAAAATAAAATCAATTCTCCCCATTTTACTACTTAGCATTGGGGTTTTCGCTCAAACTGGTAGTTCAGAAACAGGCTCTACTTCTGCAGGAATCGATCCTTCTCAATCAGGGAAATCGATGGCTGATACAGAAAAAGAACTCGATGATAATATCTCTGAAGTGAACAAACGCCTTCGCCTTCATACTGTACTTTTCAAAATGAAAGTAAGAACACTTCCACACAAAACTGTATTGTACAAAGGAAAACCAAGTGCAGACGGCGAACGTTGTGAAGTAGCTGATAAACAAGAAGCACAAGATAACACTTGTTTGCACCTCGAAGTATTTGATTTTGTTGGAAGTGAAGATGGAAAATCTTCTAAAAACTTAGGTGCAAAATTCAAAAAGATGGAACTCTTTTTTGAAGGATCTAACAACGCTGATCCAGATCCAAGAAAAGAACAACCACGTAACCTTACAAAGGTGAGAACTTACATTTACCAAAACAATTTTGTTTTGGAAGATAAAGTAATTTCTGTGATTGCTGACGTTGCTCCCAATGGTGATCCAGCACACAATGATAAAATTGAATTGTTTTACCAACATGATGATTATCCAGTTTGGGGAACTCCAGAAACACCTTCTGAAAAAGGCGTTGGTAAATACATTCTCGCAAACGTGGAAAACACAAAATCGAACCCAATCCGAAATAACTTTAAAAAACAATTTTATTTCAAAAACCTAGATTATTTTGATAAACTATTCACTAAAATCTTTGATTATAATGATCGTGACTCAAACAAACATTATAAGAAAAACGTTGAAGCATTGAAAAGTTCTTTGAAATACTAAGAACATACAGGTTCTTAATTGAATCGCGTAAAACAATGTCCGAATTGTTCCACGATGTTACGGTTCCCTGTTACACAGGGAACCATTTTGGTTCAATGTCCCGTCTGCTCTCACCGATTTACTTTTGATCCTGAAATCGAAATTGAAGACAGTTTCAGTGTCAGTGAAGTTGAAATCCCCTCTTTTCAATTCAAACCAACATTCCAAAATTATAAAGATCTGATTGTTGATTTATTATATGCACCGATTGATTATCTAAAATCAAAACGTGGGAATCGAAAAAATGAAATCCCATGGATACCGATTCTACTTTTTTCCATACTCTTACTGTATGTTTGGAAATGGTCCAATACAGAAGCCAATATGGAAAGAGATTCTCATAAAGATCCAATCTTCCAAGAAGAACCACAGAAAGACCTCCAGCCATTCGAAGTACCACCTGTCGATTCAGAAGAGGAAGGTTTAGAACCCATAGAGCCTAAAAAACCAAGTATCGAGATTTAAATTTTGAATTGGATACTGATTCAAAAAGAAGAGTTACACTTAGATGAGTCGGTAACCCTTAAGGACGAACGCCATATCCATATCAGAACCATCTTAAAAAAAAGACCTGACGATGAGGTTCAAGTTGTGATTCAGAATGAAGGGAATTATATATTTCAAGTCATTCAAATCACAGATACGGAATCTATCCTTGTTAAAAAAGAAACGCTTTCGCTCACATTAAACCCATTACCTATCCACTGTTTTTTTTCGTTACCAAGACCCCAGACCGCAAAGAAAATCCTTCACCTAGCAGGCGCATACGGAATTCATTCACTTAGTTTTTTTGCAACGGAAACAAAAAACAAAGAATATTGGACTTCACCCATTTATACAAAGGATTGGAATCAGTGGATTCACACAGGAATGTGCCAAACTGGAAATGTACTTTTTCCAACAGTTCAGTTTGGACAGAAAAAAAATTGGAAAGAGTTTCTTTCGAATTGGGATGGGAACGTTTTTGTGTTGGACCGATTGGGAGAGATTGATCTCAAAACATTCAAAGAACCTTTAGATCAAATGCAAAACATCCTTTTTGTTTTTGGTCCAGAATCAGGTTGGAATGAAAACGATATGAAATATTTTAATCAACTAAGATATAAAATCATTACTTTAGGGAATATCAATCTAAGAACAGAATTTGCCTTCTCTTCTTTATTGTATCTTATGTTTAGAAACTAATTCCACCTGAAACCAAAAAACGAATTTCATCGATACTTAGGAAAGTTTTCTCACTGGAGTCCAGATAATACTTACGATAATTCTGAAGCCGTAGGACTATAGGTCCAAATGCCTTTGAAATTTCAGCAGCAGCTTGGGTATTATTATCCATCTCAAAGGCTTTGCCTTGCGAATCAAACCCTTTCTTTGTATAGTAAAAGGACATGAGGAAAGAAGAACCTAATGGAATATAAGCTGCAGCAAACACACGTTTGTTTCCTTTGATTCCATAATCTTCCACAGCAAATTCAAAACCAAGATGATAAAAATTCACATAAATCGTATGATAATAACCAGTCACTTTTGCATTGGATTGGTTTTCTAAATAATCATATTTAGGTCGGATTGGAGCGGATACTGGGAATTTTTGAAATCGTTCCACTTCGTAAAAACTATCAAAATACATAGGAGCATAATTGGCAGTCATTTGACGAAACTCAGGTTTTAAAATGACATTCAGATCCTTTGTTCCCAATCGAAAAATAGATCCATAGTGGGCACCCTGTGCACCATCCAATCCCTTGATTTTATTAAAGTCTACATAAGGTGTAAATTCAACAAACGGTAGGTTTAACAGCCTATATTCAATGTCCATTCCTTCAATGGAAGCTCTTGTAACTTCTGTAGTTTTAGGGTTGTCTAACTTTTTCTCAGTAACTGGAGAACCATTTGTGTTGTATGCCATTTGAACGGGAGCTTGCCTATCCCAGGCTTGTGTATAACCAATCGTCAATCGGTTGTACCATGGGTCATTGTCGACAAGTTCCATACGAGAGTCTTTACTGACAGGACGGATTTCTTTTTTGCGAAGTTCTTCTGCTTTTTTCTTTTGAATTTCTTCAGCACCTGCTTCTTCTTCGACACTGAGTCGCCCCGATTCATCGAGAACATTCCCTCTTAAGTCCATTAAATAAACAAGATCTGCTGATTTATCAAATAAAGAATATAATGATCTTCCAATCGCAAGTGGTTTGATGTAAACCCTTGCTGCATTCACTTCAAAATTCACTACTGAATTGGCAAAGTATTGTACACCGCCGAAATCAGTATTTAAGTCTGCCATCACACCAGGGTTATAGGAATCAAAACGAGAAGAACTTTGGTATTTATTAACTATCGTTCCATGTCCAATATACCCATCTACCATCTTACCAGTATAAGCAGAATATGTTACTTTTCCCGGAACTTGTTGGTTATAGGTTCCATACGATATATAATTGAGGACCCTTGCATAGTCGTTACGGCTATTGTAATCCATTTCACGGATTTTGCCAGCTTTACTCTCTAATTGAACGGGTTCCTTATCCACTGCGAGAACATTGATGGGAAGTGAAAAGGAATAACCAAATTGGCTACCATGATTGAATGTAAAATTGGGTGAGATGTATCCGTAATAATCTTTTTGAAAACTAGATCCACCTGCATCAAATTGGACAGCGGAGGCTCGTCTTCCCTCTGTACCGGTGGGAACCCAAACTTGGGCTATGAGGGTCTGTGTTACCAGAATTTGTGTAACCAGTCCTAAACAAAGATAATTACAAAACTTACCCACGATACGTTCATTATCGTAAGATCAATCATTGAAAATAAGAAATAATCTCACCCAGGGACATCCAATAAAACAGAAATAAATTCTATTTTATTGGAGATTTTATTGACAAATGAGATAGGATGAGAAAACTAGGCGATACCATCGGGGGAATCTATGCCACGTCAATACAAACCAGAAACCATCGCACTCCACGGAGGCCAAGAGCCGGACCCAACCACTACGTCCCGCGCTGTGCCTTTATACCAAACAACTTCCTATGTTTTCAAAGACACAGACCATGCAGCAAGATTATTTGGTCTCCAAGAGTTTGGAAATATATACACAAGACTTATGAATCCAACCACTGATGTGTTGGAGAAACGTGTTGCTGCTTTGGAAGGTGGTGTTGCTGCTCTGGCAACAGCTTCTGGTCAAAGTGCTGAGATGTTAGCCCTTCTTAATATTGTGGAAGCTGGCCAAGAAATTGTCGCCTCTTCTTCGTTATATGGCGGAACCTATAACCTACTCCATTATACATTTCCAAAATTGGGGATAAAAGTTCATTTTGTTGATCCTTCCAATCCAGAAAATTTCAAAAAAGCATCGAATGATAAAACTCGAGCTTTTTATGCAGAAACTTTGGGAAATCCAAAATTAGATACACTTGACATTGCAGCTGTTAGCAAGGTCGCAAAAGAAGTGGGAGTTCCACTTGTTATCGATAATACAATGCCATCACCATATCTTGTAAACCCACTCAAACATGGGGCGGATATCGTAGTTCATTCCTTAACAAAATTCTTAGGTGGCCATGGAACATCAATTGGTGGTATCATCATAGATGGTGGAAGTTTTAATTGGGGCAATGGTAAATTTAAAAATTTCACTGAACCTGATCCATCTTACCATGGATTAAAATTTTGGGATGTATTTGGAAAATTTGAACCATTCGGTGGTGTCAACATTGCATTCATCTTAAAAGCTCGTGTGCAAGGATTACGTGATTTAGGTCCAGCAATATCTCCTTTCAATGCTTGGCAAATTTTACAAGGAGTGGAAACTCTCCCACTTCGAATGGAACGCCATTCCCATAACGCACTTAAAGTGGCTGAATTTTTGCAAAAACATCCAAAAGTGGAATGGGTGAATTATCCAGGTCTTACTACTGACAAAAACTATGCGACTGCGAAAAAATACCATGAACGTGGATTATTTGGAGCAATTGTTGGTTTTGAAATCAAAGGTGGTGTAGAAAAAGCAAAAAAGTTCATCGATGGACTCGAACTCTTTAGTTTACTCGCTAACATTGGTGATGCGAAATCATTAGCAATTCACCCAGCGTCAACGACACACCAACAATTAACCAGTGAAGAACAAATCTCTGCTGGTGTGACACCAGGATTTGTCCGACTCAGTGTTGGATTAGAAAACTTGGATGACATTCTAGTAGACTTAGAAGAGGCATTAAAAAATATCTGATTAATACTATGCCTACCTCCGAAACAAATGAATTTTTTCACGGATCCGTAGGTGTCGTACAGACAAACATTGTCACATTTGAGTCACTAACTCTTGAGGGGGGTGAAACCATCACTCCTCTTGAGATTGCTTATGAAACTTACGGCACTCTCAATGAAAAAAAAGACAATGCAATTTTAGTATGCCATGCTCTTTCTGGGGATGCACACGCGGCAGGCTTTCATGAAGGTGACAAACGACCTGGTTGGTGGGATTATTATATCGGACCTGGCAAAGCCTTTGATACCAATCGTTATTTTATTATCTCTTCTAATGTCATAGGTGGCTGTAAAGGATCCAGTGGACCACTTAGTCTCAATGGCAAAACAGGCAAACCTTTTCAATCCACATTTCCTTTTGTGTCCATAGGTGATATGGTAAATGCACAGGAAAAATTAGTCCGACATTTTGGAATTCATAAATTATTTGCAGTCGCAGGTGGATCAATGGGTGGCATGCAAGCCTTACAATGGTCAGTTGCTTATCCAGATCGTTTAAAAAACTGTATCGTCATGGCCTCTTCTTCCGAACACTCTGCCCAACAAATTGCGTTTAATGAAGTAGGAAGACAAGCTATCTTATCTGATCCTAATTGGAACCAAGGTTTGTATACGCAAGAAAAACGCCCAGCCAAGGGACTCGCCCTAGCTCGTATGATGGGTCATATCACTTACCTCAGTGATGAGATGATGCGCGAAAAATTTGGTCGTAAACCTCCGAAAGGAAATATCCAATCTACTGATTTTGCAGTTGGAAGTTATTTGATTTACCAAGGGGAATCCTTCGTTGATCGATTTGATGCAAATTCTTATATTTATGTAACCAAAGCATTGGACCATTTCAGTTTAGGTACAGGAAAAGAACTCACGAAGGTTCTATCGAAAGTTAGATGCCGTTTTCTAGTCATTGCCTATACTTCTGATTGGTTGTATCCTCCTTACCAATCAGAAGAAATTGTAAAATCTTTAGAAGTGAATGCAGTGCCTGTGAGTTTCATTGAGCTAAATAATCCTGCTGGGCATGATAGTTTTTTACTGCCTAGTGAAGAACAAGATTCTATTTTGAGAGATTTTTTAAGTGCAACAGATGAAGGAGGATTCTTTTGAATATCCATACAAATGAAGCACTTGGTTTAGATTTAAAAAATAGACCCGATATATCCTACATTGCAAATCTCATCAAACCTGGTGAAAGAGTTTTAGATTTAGGATGTGGCTATGGTGAACTCATGTTGATTTTAAAAACCAAAGGAGTTCGGGTACAAGGCATTGAAAAAGATGATAAGTGTATCATCCAATGTGTAAAAAAAAGTTTATATGTCCACCACGGCGACATTGATGATGGATTAAAACATCACTTAGACCATAGTTTTGATTTTGTCATCTTAAACCAAACCATACAACAAACATTAAATCCAGGTGACATCATCAAAGAATGTTTGCGGATTGGTAAACAGGTAATCATTGTGTTCCCCAATTTTTCCCATTGGCAAATCAGAACTTCAATCTTACTAAGTGGAAAAACACCTGTCACGGATTTAATGCCGTTCCATTGGTATGACACTCCAAATTTACATTACCTTTCAGGAAAGGACTTTGAAGACTTCTGTGAATTTGAACGTATCAAAATTTTACATAAAGCATTTTTCAATCGCACTCGTCAGATTAAGTTATTTCCCAATCTATTTGCTACCCTTGCATTATTTGTGATACGAGCTTAAAAGTTACTGATTTTTTATCTAACAAATTAGCAAAATTGGATTCTTTGTTAGGAGGATGGGTTTTTGACTCGGAAGGTATACCATCCCCGCCCTAATTGAACTGGGTGGGGTTATCCACCCGCCACCCAATACGACCTATCTATCATAATTCACGAAATATCAAAACCACAACTTGGTACCCTGAAATTTTTATCGAAGAAAAGTTCATGTTAACGCAAAAAAACCCGGCAATCACTCCGGGTTTCTTAGCTGTACGGCGATCAAAGGATCATTTCTTATATCGATCATTTTGGAAATTCCTTTAGGAAATTCATTCGAAATAGGAAAAATGATTTATAGGATTCATTTTTACAAATTCTAGAAACATTCGTTTTTTATTTTAAATTAAATATTCAAATAAATTTTCGTCTTCATTTATGACTGTAAAATTTAATCTATATTCTTTCATTCGAATTAATAAACTTTGAAAATCATCTTTTGATTTTAACTCAATTCCAATGAGTGCAGGTCCAGATTCTTTATTGTTTTTTTGGATAAACTCAAAACGCACAATATCATCATTAGGTCCTAAGATTTCATTAACGAATTGTTTAAGTGCTCCTGGTTTTTGTGCAAATCGAACAATAAAATACTGTTTCAAACCTTCAAACAGTAAGGACCTTTCCTTTACTTCTTGCATCCTATCGATATCGTTGTTTCCACCACTTAAGATACAAACAATCGTTTTCCCTCGAATGAATTCTTTGTAATCATCTAATGCAGCGATACTGAGAGCACCAGCAGGTTCACTCACAATGGCATCTAAATTATAAAGATTTAAAATTGTCGTACATACTTTGCCTTCTGGAATTAAGACTAAATCATTTAAAACAGATTGGCATATTGGGAACGTAAGTTCCCCGACTTTTTTGACAGCAGCCCCATCGACAAATTTATCGATTTTCTCCAACGAGATTGTTTTCCCCGCCCTTAATGCTTCTTTCATTGATGGTGCACCCATCGGCTCTGTGCCGATAATCTTTGTGAGTGGAGAGTGAATTTTAAAATAGGATCCTACACCGGCGCATAGTCCGCCCCCACCAATTGGCAAAAACAAATAATCAATCTCTGTAAGTTCAGCTAATATTTCTTTCCCGACAGTTCCTTGTCCTTCCATGATTTTATTATGGTCAAACGGAGGGACAAAAGACATCTTTCTTTCATTTGCGAACCCAATTGCTTCTTTTTGGCATTCATCAAAAGTATCGCCAATGAGTTTGATCTCTATAAATTCACCACCAAACATCCGCACTTGGTTGATTTTTTGTTTGGGAGTAACTTCAGGCATATAAATGACTCCGTAAATTTGCAGTAATTTACATGAATATGCTACTCCTTGTGCGTGATTACCGGCACTTGCACATACAACTCCTTTAGTTCGTTCCTCCAAAGTTAAACTTTGGATCATATTGTAAGCCCCTCTAATTTTATAAGAACGAACAACTTGTAAATCCTCTCGTTTGAGATATACCTTAGCACCATACAGCTCCGACAATCGAGAATGGAATTGTAACGGAGTTTGATTGATGATGGGTTTTAATATTTGATAGGCGGAGTCTATCTCTAAAGTCATTGGTTATTGTAAAATCTCCAAAATTTCTCTTGATGATTTTGTTTTTGCAATATCGTATGCGGTAAGACCTTGGTTGTTTTTTATATTTTTATCAGTTCCTCTTTTTAATAAATACTCAACAATTTCTTTATTTTGATTTGCAGAAGCCCAATGAAGAACGGTATCACCTTGGTTTGTTGTCTCATTTAAATTCCATTTTTTTAAAGAATCTATATATTTTACCAAGCCAATGTCATTCAGATAGACCGCACAAGTAAGTGCATTAAATCCATTTTTATCTCTAAATTGATAATCAACTTTCTTTTCTAATAAATAATCATAGATTTCCCAATTTGCGCGAACATTTAATGCATGTTGGAAAAGATTCAATTCATAGGCATTGTTCTCTTCGACTAAAATAATATGAGTGTCATTTTGGATACTACCCTTTGCAAAAAGTTCTTTCAATTTCGGCAAATCATTGTTAGTAATCGCATAAAAAGCGAGTCTTGGTCCGTATGATTCCTCGCGTGTTACATCATAGATTTCAATCGAAGGTAGTTTGTTCTTCAATGAATATAAAATACTAAACATAAACGATCCCTTTTTATCACCAGTGGGAATCTCCAAGGATGCTTTTTTGTTTATTTGAATCGTTGTTTTCGCACTTGCGCCCTCACTAGAATATGAATCTGATCTTCGTGACTCACCAGTTGTAAGGTTAACACTTGCATTAATTCGATGGATCGAACGACCAAAAGAAAATGCAATTACTGCATCCTTCGGACTAAGTTTTTCGATACATCCAGCCAAAGTAGTTGATCCATTCATAATAAAAAAGTCGGGTTCGACAACAGTAAGCCATGTTATCTTACAATTCGGATTTGGTTTGACGTTATCGATGACTTGGAATTTTGGAATTGTTTTACAACTAACGGAAAGTAGAAGCAAAAATAGAACCGAGACTTTTTTCATAGGATAAAAAATAGGTTATTTTCGATTTTGTCAAATCAAAAAGGAAAGTCAAGATTCTAAGATGAAAGAAAGAAATTGGGGAAATAATTGGTAACGAACTAAAGAGAAAATCGAGAAACCAAAGCCTGGGCCCCAACCACCCTGCCCGGGACTTTGGTTTCTCTTATCCTATTACTGGAGCAATCTCATCACTGACTGAGACTTCATGTTTGCTTGCGCAAGCATTGATGTAGCAGCCTGAGTTAAGATTTGGTATCTCGTGAAGCTGGTCATTTGTTCAGCCATGTCAGTATCACGGATACGAGACTCAGAAGCTTGTGTGTTTTCATAAGCATTCATAAGTCCTTTCGCAGCATGCTCCATACGGTTGTAATAAGCACCAAGGTCAGCTCTTTGTTTAGAGATCACTCTTAGGGCATCATCACAAAGTCCGATTACGGAGTTTGCTTTACCTGCAGTCGAAAGAGAGATGAAAGTAAGAACCGTAGGGTTTCTTAATCCCAATGCCGCAGTGTTCATTGTTTCAATGTACACGCGCTCTCTTTGGTGCATGTTAGCTCCAATATGGAACCACATACTAGCAGTTGGGTTGAGTCGAGCAAAAGCTCCTGTAAGCAGTTTCATTTTGTTGAATTCTGCTTGAGAAGCAATACGATCGATCTCGTCCACTAGCTGTGAAACCTCGACTTGGATCTGTTGTCTATCTTCTTCCGAGTAGATACCGTTCGCAGCTTGCACCGCGAGTACACGAACACGTTGAACGATTTCGTGTGTTTCTTGAAGATATCCTTCCGCCGTTTGAATGAGGGACATACCATCTTCAGTATTCTGTTCTGCACGTCGAAGACCAGCAATCTGAGTTCTCATTTTCTCAGACACTGCAAGTCCAGATGCGTCATCTCCGGCTTTGTTAATACGCATACCAGAAGACAACTTTTCGATATCTTTGCTCAGGTTCGCGTCGTTAGACTTCAAAGTTCTGTGTGCAAAGATCGCACTTACGTTGTGGTTGATAATCATCCGGGTTCCTCCTTGAATCCGTTCTCTCACCGCTCAAAGTTTTCACCTTGAACCCAAGAAATTGATGAATTTTCGAAGAGGCCATCCTTGGCCTTTTCAAGATAAGGATCGGTCATTCTGGGAGGGAGGATAATAGGGAAAATGAAATAAAATTTGAATAAAAATAGAACTTCCCCTTTTCTAAAATATGTCCTAGGAATTCTATGGAAATGGACTTGAGTGAAAAGGTAGGTTTTTCGTGTTAGAAACGGTTTATTTAGCAAACCCACGAGGTTTTTGTGCAGGTGTCAAATATGCGATTTCTTATGTGGAACAGGCTTTTGAAGAAAATTTAGGTGAACCTCTTTATGTGAGGAAAGAAATCGTCCACAACCAACGAGTTGTGGAAGAAATGAAAAAAAAAGGAATCCAATTCATTAGTGAACTCAGCGAAGTTCCTGATGGTGCAACGGTGGTTTTCTCCGCTCACGGTGTTTCCCCCGAAGTGGTAAAAGAAGCCACTGATCGTAAAATGAAAATTGGAGATGCTACCTGCCCACTTGTCACAAGGGTTCATAAAAAAGCACGAAACATCAAAGACAGCCACCAAATCATTTATATCGGACACAGAGGACATGACGAAGCCATTGGCACCATGGGAGAGGCAAAGATGTTCCTTGTGGAATCTCCAGAAGATGTGGAAAGTTTAAAAGGAAAAATCGCGTTAGACAAACCACTAACCTATTTGATGCAAACTACACTTTCGGTTGCGGACACAAAAAATATTGTCAAAAAAATTGAGGATGTTTTTCCATTTGTGGAACACCCACAAAAAGATGATATTTGTTATGCGACAACGGAAAGGCAAGATGCAGTACAAAAAATGTTAGAGTCCGTCGATGCCATGTTAGTTATCGGTGCTGAAAACTCATCGAACTCAGTTCGACTTTGCCAATTGGCCAAAAAAACTAGACCATCAAGTTTCCAAATTTCGAAAAAAGAAGATGTAAATCCAAATTACATTATCAAAGAGGGAATCAAAACTTTAGGGATCACTGCTGGCGCATCAAGCCCACAAGTATTGGTTGATGAAATTGTAGAAGAAATACTCAAACATTTTCCCAATGCAAAAGTATCTCTATACCCAGAAAGTCGTGAAGATACAATGAGTTTCAAATTGCCAAAAGAACTCTTAAAACAATTTTAAAAATGATCCAAGATCCCTTGTCATTATTTAAAGCCTCTTTGGAGGGAAATGATTGGGGAACAGCCATTATACAAATCAATTTAAAAGAAAAGAATTATGAAGTTTTATTAAAAAACTCCAACTTTTCACAACTAGAGAAGGAATTCGACTTTCCCAATTTTTTAAAAAACAAAATCTCTCATTATGATTTTAATACAGAAATCATTTATAAAACAGATGGAAAAGTATTAGAAACATCCTTTGGGCATTTTGATTATCCATCTGGTTCCAAAGATTTCCAATTCACAAAGTTTGTAATCCGCGATATCACAATCAAACAAAAACAAGAAGAGGAAATCGCATGGCGACTTCGGTTTGAACTAGGAGTTGCTTCCTCCATCCAAATTCTCATTCAAAAACCATCCATCCGTGAAAGTTTACCCCAAGCCCTTTACCAACTTTTATATTTCACGGAGATGGATTCGATTTTCTTTTTAAAAAATATTGGAACGGATGAATCACAAAAATTTGAAATTTGGGTGAATGAACGAAAGTCCACCGAATACCCGTTACTTCCAAAAAAATTCGAAACATTAGATTGGAAAAAAGAAGGGATAAACCGATGGCTCCATAAATTAAAAAATGGAAAGATCATTTATTTAAAAAAAGAAAAAGCATTACCAAAAGAACTATGGTACTTTGAAGAATCAAAAGCAGAGTCGATTTTATTCATTCCGGTAAAATTCGAAAACAAATTCCTCGGCATTATGGGATTCCAAAAATATGTTCCCAATTTTGTGATCCACCATGAGAATTTACTCATTTACCAAACTGTGAGTCGGTGGATGGGATTATTTGTACAAAGAGATTCCGATTTAACGGAACTCAATCGTTACAAGTCTACATTGGAATCTTTAATCTTAGAAAGAACTTTGGATTTATCGAGAACCAAAGAAGAATTAGAACGCGCCTACAAAGCAAAAACAGAATTTTTAGCCCATGTCAGCCATGAACTTCGAACCCCTCTCAATTCCATCATAGGATTTTCGAAACTGATCCAGTTACCCGAAGGAGATGTGACAGGGAAAGAATACCTGCAGTACATATACTCAGGTGGAACGAGACTTCTTAAGATGATCAATGAAATTCTCAGTTTGATGAAAATTGAATCTGGTCAAATCAACATTTTGTATTCTGAATTCAAACCCGAAGAAATCTGCAGACAAAGTTTAGAATTAATCCAACCACAGGCAAATGCCAAAGGAATGGAAATCCGTTTTTTCCCTCCTATACAATCGAAACGAATGCGATCCGATAGTGGAAAAATCCAACAAATCCTCTTAAATCTACTATCGAATGCGATCAAGTATGGTGACCATTCTTATGTCGAATTCCATTGTGAATGGTCCGATTTTGGTGTGAATTTTTCTGTTCGTGATTTTGGACCAGGCATTTCACAAGAAGACCAAAAAAGGATCTTTCATAGTTTCACAAGACTCAATGACGATGGAAAAATCGAAGGAACAGGACTTGGTCTTTCCATTTCGCAAGGACTAGCTGAAAAATTAGGAGGGAGTATCACCCTCATATCCCACCTCGGAGAAGGTTCCACTTTTATACTCAATATACCAGAAAATATTAAATAAAGGTATTGAACGAATTCGGAAACTCGAATAGAATTTCCGATATTCTATATGGTGGAACCAATCGATACGACATATACTTCTGTTTCCAAAACAGAACACCAACGTAGGCCCAAAGAACCTATCCTTATTATTGAAGATAAAAAAGAAAATCAGGTTCTCTTAGAAGGGATCTGTAAACGTGTTGGTGTAGCTTACGAGGTAGCTGAAAACGGTAAAATTGCCTTGGAAATGGCAAAAAATAAGTCGTATAGCCTATATTTGGTGGATTTGATGATGCCCGTGATGGATGGGAAAACATTTATCGCCGAACAACGAAAATTCGATCCAAGATCGGTTTTTATGGTACAAACTGCCATCGACCAAACAGAAGAAATCATCGAAATCATGAAAATGGGAGTTTATGATTACCTAATCAAACCACTCCATGTAGAAATTGTCGCCGATCGTCTGGAAAAAGCATTAGAATACGTCTACTTAAAACGGATGGAAGCTGTTCTCATTGATGAAGAATCGAAGGAATTAAAAAGCCAATTAGAATGGCTCAATTATAAAGAGTCTCATCGCAAAACCAATGAAGTGAATTCGGAACTAAATTCAATCCTGAATTTAAAAACCACTTTAATGCAAGGTTCTGGTCTCGGTGCGATGACAACCATTATTGATTCAATCGAAAATATGAAAACGGTTGAGAATGGAAACTATATCATTCCAAAAGATTTTTGGGATTTACTTTCTGAAAACCAAGAACATAACAAAACAATGTTGAAAGGCCTCGATATGGCCGTTGAAACGATTCAATCCAATATACAATTATCTAAAATCACAAGTGACGAGTTGTTACGGATCCTTCCTGAAATTGTAAAAGAATTCCAAAAGGAAACCGAATCGAAAGAAATCAAAATCAACCTTCCCGTTGTGAAACAAACGGTAAAATTAGAAGTCAATTTGGATGCGATACGAACCATCATCCATGAAATATTTACGAATGGATTAAAGTATTCCAAACCCAAGTCCAATTTTGATATTTTTGTAACTTTCGTTGATGGTTACTTTTGTTTATCAGCTAAAAACAATTTAATCGAAGATGATTATGCAAAACAACTCACGGTCTCAGAAAAAAAATTAGTAGAACCATTTTACAGAATCCATCCACCCGTTGAATCATTCCACCACAAAGAAAAATTTAGCCTGGGTCTAGGACTGACTATGGTTGATTTTTTATTACATAAACACAATGGAATGTTTTTTATCCGAAATGCAATTGATCACACGACCGAAACAAAAGCATCTTGTGTGATCGCAGAAATTTTTCTCCCGATCCAATCTTAAAAGGAAAACAAAATGAATAGAAAAATCTTAATTATTGATGACTCAGCAGTGTTTCGCAAGATCATCTCTGTCCACTTAAAGAATGCCAATTTTGATCTCATTGAAGCTGGGGATGGATTAGAAGGCCTGAAACAATTAGAATCAAATCCTGTCGATTTAATTGTATCTGATATGAATATGCCAAACATGGATGGGATTTCTTTTATCAAAAAAGTAAAAGAAAATGCAAAGTTTAAATTCACCCCCATCATTATGTTAACAACTGAATCACAACCAGAAAAAAAACAACAAGGTATCGATGCTGGTGCAAAGGCATGGTTAACCAAACCTTTTTCCCCTGAAGAATTGTTAGATACCATTACAAAATTATTACCTTAACTATGGAACCAAAACAAACCATTCAAAATACGAAGGAAGGTATGGATATCCAATGGCATGGATACCTGACTGTACCTTTCATTAAAGAATGGTTAACATATACAAACCAATGGGAGACCCAAAAAGGGAAAAAGTTCATTTTACATTTGAATGGAATTGAAAGAATCGATTCTTCAGGCATTCAATTTTTGGTGTTTTTAAAAAAACGATGCCAGACTAACCAACAAATTTTGTCGTTAACAAACCACTCCTTACCAGTATTAAAGGTATTGGATTTACTTGGTTTGGTTTCATTTTTTGGCGATCGTATCAAAGTGAAAAAAGAACATTCAAATGAAGTCGAATTTCGTTATGGAACAAGGAAAGTATCCTAATGGACTTATCCGAAGTCATAGATGCCTATTTAGTTGAATCCGATGAACTCTTACGAGAGATGGAATCAATTTTACTCCGAACAGAATCTTCATTACCAAATGATGAAGACCTCAATGCCATCTTTAGAGCAGTCCATACCATCAAAGGAACTGCGGGTATGTTTGGGTATGAAACCACTGTTTCGTTTACACATGTTGTGGAAAATTTATTGGATGAACTTCGTTCCCATCTCATTCCATTCCAACCAATTCTCACGGAACTATTACTCAAAGCAAAAGACCATTTATCCTTTTTAGTTTCAGAAGAAACAAAGGGTAAAATCAAAAATGAAAAAATAACGTTTGGCCAATCGATTTTGGATGAGATGAAACCCTTCCTTCAGTCGTCGTCAGGAGCACCCGAAACGAATCGAGAAAACAAGGAAAACCAAATAGGGAATCAGGAAGAATCCAATACAAATGAACTCAAGAAAAGCGGAACAAATCCTGGTGTAGGAAAAAAAATAACAGAAACGACAAGTTACCTGATTTCCTTCAGACCCAATCAAAATGTATTTTCCCAAGGTCTTGATCCCATTTCGTTTATTGGATACTTAAAAAAGATTGGTACCATCCTCTCCCTGAAAACCATTGATCAATTTTTACCTGATCCGATCGAATTTGATCCTGAAAATTGTTATTTAGGATTTGAAATCAATTTTAGTTCAAAAGAAAATTTGGAAACAGTTCAAAATGTTTTTAACTTCATTGAAGCAGATTGTTTTTTGCACATTTACCCTCCTGGGTTTTCCGTTGAGGATTTGGTAGATTTATCAAACCAACTCCCAGAAGAAGAAATTTATTTAGGCAATGTTTGGAAAGAAATCCAAATCCTCGACGACAATCTTTTCCTAACCTATCTTGAAGAGATCAAATCAAGAAAAACAGGTATCCCTTCTCCCTCTTCACTGGTATCCCAAACAAATCAGAAAGAGGAATCGGAATCATTCGCAAAGAATCAAAATGCAGACCAAATCAAAGATTCTCACAAATCTTCCACGATCAAAGTAGATTCAAAACGAATTGATAATTTAATCAATCGAGTTGGAGAACTAGTGGTGTCTTGTGCCAATATGAACCAACTCATTGGTGACTCAGACGATTCGAATTTACAAGAATCCTCTCTCATTGTGATGAGATTATTAAACGAAGTCAGGGAAATTTCCTTAAAACTCAGAATGGTTCCCATTGGAGAAAGTTTTCAAAAGTATTCTCGAATCGTACGTGACTTAGGAAAAGAGCTGAAAAAAGACATTCGTCTCATAACAGAAGGAGACGAAACAGAACTTGATCGTAATATCGTAGAAAAATTAAGTGATCCCCTCACCCATTTGGTGCGCAATGCATGTGACCATGGATTAGAGTTACCAGAGGAACGAAAAAAGAATGGGAAGGATCACCAAGGAACTGTTAAACTCACTGCCTATCATGAAGCAGGAAATGTGATCATAGAAGTTTCAGATGATGGAAACGGAATCTCTAAAGAAAAAGTTTGGAATAAAGGCATTGAAAAAGGCATTGTTTTTGGTGAAATGCCAGACTCTGATGAAGAAGTATACAAACTCCTATTCCACCCAGGATTTTCAACTGCATCTCAAATCACCAATGTATCAGGCCGAGGTGTTGGTCTTGATGTAGTTTATAAAAATATAGAATCATTACGCGGATCCATTTCTATTAAATCAATCCCAAACCAAGGTAGCAGATTTATTTTGAGGTTACCTCTTACTCTTGCCATCATTGAAGGATTTTTGGTAGCAGTGGGTAAAAGTCATTTTATCATTCCGATGGAAATGGTTTTGGAGTGTTTACACTTTTCAGATGACCACAAAACAGATTCGAATCAATTTTTTGCCTTACGAGGTAATTTAATTCCCTTCCTTCGACTGAGAGACTATTATCCATGTGATGTTGATTCAGAACAACCAAGGGAAAATATCGTAATCGTTCGAAACGGAGATAAAAAAGCAGGCATCGTTGTCGAAAAATTATTAGGCGAATACCAAACAGTGATTAAACCGATGGGATCTGTTTTTCGCCATGTAAAAGGTGTCAGTGGATCAAGTATCCTTGGCGATGGAAATGTTGCACTCATCATAGATGTTCCTTCCCTATTCGAAAGAACAATTACAGTAGAAAATCAGAAATTTTATAGCCACAGGGGTTAATATGAAGTCAATTAGCACAAACACAAAGTTAGTCGGGTATTTTTTAATCGGAGTTTTGTTTACCATCTGGATCAATATGTATCAATATGGATTATTCTCGAAACAAGACACTCCAAGTATTAATACGGAAGAAAAAATCCAAAAGTCGGACTCCATTACTCATTTAATCCAACTGAGTTTATCAATTCAGGAAGAAGTCACAAATTTACTGCTGTCATCCGAACCACAGGAATCACAGATTGCGAAAATCAAATATGATATTGAAAAATTAGACAAAGCATATGAGATTGTATCCAATCTTTTCACCAAAGAAGAGGAAAAGAAAAAATTACAATCAACAATTAGCGACAAAAACATATATACAGAATCTGTTCGTTTTAGTTTAAGCCAACGCGAATCACAATCCAACAAAAAACAAAAAGAAAGTTTAAATCCAGATTTATCTACTAAATGGAAAAATTATTCTAATAGTTTACAGGAGTTACAAAAATTCTTTTTCGAATCAAATTTAAAAGAAGTGAATGTTACTTTATCAAACCAATCAAAACAAGACTTATCGATCCCAACTGTTAGCATAGTATTCCTCGTAATTTCTCTCATTTTATTACTTTTACTCATCAAACAAATTTCTAAACCCCTTAAAGAATCAATCCAAATCAAAACCGCACTTGATTCTGTTTCTACAAATGTGATGATTGCAGACTTGAATTTAGATGTTGTTTATATGAACAAATCAATTCATAAAATGTTCTCTAATTCGGAAGCAGACATCCAAAAACAAATCCGAAACTTTTCACTTAAAAATCTTATGGGAAGTAACATAGATGGATACCATAAGGACCCAAGCCACCAAAGAAGGTTACTTGGAACCTTCACTTCTGAACATCGGACAAACATCAAAATAGGAAATCGGGAATTCAATTTAATTGCCAATCCCATTCTTACGGAAACAGGAGAAAGATTAGGCAGTGTTGTTGAATGGGCAGACGTAACAGAAACAAATGCACAATCTAGAGCGGTAGACAGGTCTCAAGGGACTATCGAATTCCAAATGGATGGAACCATCATCACAGCCAATGAAAACTTTTTAAACTTAATGGGGTACAATTTACCTGAAATTAAAGGCCAACACCATCGAATGTTTGTGGAATCAAAGGAGTATTCTTCTGATGCTTATAAACAGTTCTGGGCTGCCTTAAACCGAGGCGAGTTCCAAACCGCTGAATACAAACGGATTGGTAAAAATGGAAAAGAAGTTTGGTTACAAGCAACCTATACTCCTATCCTCGATGCGAATGGAGTGCCTACCAAAGTGATTAAATTTGCAACTGATATCACTGAAAATAAAAAACGTACACAAGAATTTACAAGCCAAATCGAAGCCATCAATCGAGCACAAGCTACTATTGAATTCTTAGTGGATGGAACTATTTTAACTGCAAACGATATCTTTTTGAATACAATGGGTTATTCGTTGTCTGAAATACAAGGAAAACACCATCGTATGTTTGTGGAACCAAGTTATGTGAATTCGGAAGAATACAAACAATTTTGGGCATCTTTAGCACGTGGTGAATTCCAAACAGCCGAATACAAACGAATTGGGAAAGGTGGAAAAGAAGTTTGGTTACAAGCAACTTACAACCCTATTTTGGATTTGAACGGTAAACCATACAAAGTCATTAAATTTGCAACCGACATCACGGATCAAAAAAAATTGGCAATCGAAACAGCAAGGATCGTGGATGATTTAGTGGTTGGACTTGCCGCTCTTGAAAATGGAGATTTAACACAGCTGATCACAAGCCATTATGAGGGTGGATTTGCAAAACTAAGGGACTCCTTCAATAATACAGCCAAAAAACTGGTTGAGATCATTAATGATGTAAGAACAAACACAGATGCCCTTGTTTCTGCCGCAGATGAAGTTGCATCCACAGCAAGTACGTTATCACAAGGTGCTAGTGAACAAGCAGCCTCAGTCGAAGAAACATCTGCTTCTCTTGAAGAGATGGGTGCCTCCATTGACCAAAATGCAGAAAATGCAAAACAAACCGATACCATTGCAACAAAATCGGCAAAAGATGCAAAACAAGGTGGTGAAGCAGTCAAAAACACTGTGAAAGCAATGAAGGAAATTGCAGATAAAATTTCCATCATTGAAGACATTGCTTACCAAACCAACTTACTTGCATTAAATGCCGCGATCGAAGCAGCAAGGGCAGGAGAACATGGAAAAGGTTTCGCTGTTGTCGCCTCCGAGGTGAGAAAACTCGCAGAACGTTCCCAAAAATCAGCAAATGAAATTGGAACCCTTGCGGGAAGTTCCGTTCAAATTGCAGAATCAGCTGGTAAGTTAATTGAAGAGATTGTGCCCGCGATCAATAAAACGGCAGACCTAGTGCAAGAAATCACTGCAGCGAGCCAAGAACAATCATCTGGCGTCAATGAAGTGAACAAAGCCATGGGCCAACTCGACCAAGTATCACAACAATCTGCAAGTGCATCGGAAGAACTAGCAGCAATTGCAGAAGAATTACAAGCGCAGTCGGAAAGGCTCATGTCTTCGATTAGTTTTTTCAAATTAGGAAAGTTATCAACTGTAACAAACCAAGTGGAAAACAAATCGAGTAGACTTTCTCTCTCAAAACAACCCACAGGGAAAAAAGAAAGTGGAAATACAAAAATAGACCATTCCAATGATCATGATAAATTCCAAAAATATTAAGGGAGGGAAACAAAATGCAGGAAATTCAATACCTAACCTTTTTACTCTCCAATGAATTATTTGGATTAGGGATTTTATACATAAAAGAAATCATCGAATTTGATTCAGTGACTCATGTGCCCATGATGCCAGAATACATTCCAGGAGTGATCAATTTACGAGGAAATGTAGTTCCCGTGATTGATTTAAACATGCGGTTTTATAAAAAGAAAACGGAAACCAATCGCAAAACCTGTATCATCATCACTGAGATCAAATTGGAAAAAGAAACAATTGATGTGGGTCTCCTGGTTGATGCGGTCAATGAGGTAGTAGACATTCCCGAAAACCAAATCGAAGATGCACCCAGTTTTGGATCCAAAATTCGTTTGGATTTTATACAGGGGATTGGGAAATTAGAAAATCAATTTGTCATCATTTTGAAAATCAACCAAATCCTCGATTTAACAGAAATCCAAACCATCCAAGAAACATCATCACAAGTGAGTTAAATGGAACCTCCTGTTGAAGTGATAGACCGGTTTCTAAATCCTGGAGAAATTTTCTTCGGTGATAGTAACTATCGGGTACGTACACTTCTTGGTTCCTGTGTTTCCATCGTATTATGGCATCCAACCCTCCACATAGGTGGGATGTGTCATTTTTTACTTCCCTACCCTGCTGACATCAAATTGGAAAAAACATACAAATACGGAATCGATGCATTTCAGTATTTTATATCTGAGATCAAAAAAAAACACACAAAACCTAATCAATATTCGGCTAAAATATTTGGTGGTTCGAACATGTTTCTTGGAGAAGAAAGGGAAATTTTTCGCAATGATGTAACTAATTTAATTGGAACTAGGAATGCTGAATTTGCGAAAAAAATTTTATTGGAAAACCAAATTAAAATTATATCGGAAGACACTGGTGGAAACCAATCGAGAAAAATTTATTTTTCGATTTGGGACGGCGAAGTTTGGGTGGAAAAAAAGTAATGAAAAAAAAGATCAAAGTGTTTGTGATCGATGACTCTGCTGTCGTAAGACAAGTGTTAACCGAAATTTTTAAAGAAGATTCAAATTTTCAATTTTTAGGAAGTGCCTCTGACCCTATTTTTGCCTTGGACAAAATGAATAATGATTGGCCTGACGTAATTGTTCTCGATATTGAGATGCCTAGAATGGATGGTTTGTCATTTCTCAAAAAAATCATGACAGAGAGGCCAACACCGGTTGTCATCTGCTCTACCTTAACAACAGAAGGTTCAGAAACGGCTATCCTTGCCATGAACCTAGGTGCTTGTGATATCATCACCAAACCAAAAATTGGACTAAAAGACTTTTTAAATGAAAGCACAATTGCCCTCACGGATGCGGTGATTGCAGCTGCCTCTGCCACCATCAAACATTTACCTAAACCAAGTCATTCGAATGAATTTAAAATCCAATTGGATAAAAAACAAGAACTCTCATCTTTACAAGCCACAGAAAAAATAGTCGCAATCGGCACGTCAACAGGTGGCACCATTGCCCTGGAACACGTGTTAACCAAATTGCCAAAAGATAAAACTCCTGGAATTGTCATTGTGCAACATATGCCAGAAAAATTTACAGAGGCTTTTGCCAAACGATTGGATTCCATATGTGAAATTGTTGTGAGAGAAGCAAAACATGGTGATCGGGTTGTCAAAGGACTTGCCCTCATTGCTCCTGGGAACAAACATATGACACTCAAACGTTCTGGAGCTCAATACTTTGTAGAAGTTGTGGATGGACCTCTTGTCAACCGACACAAACCATCTGTAGATGTTTTATTTCGTTCCGTGGCCAAGTCAGCTGGGAAAAATGCCAGAGGTATCATCATGACGGGAATGGGTGACGACGGGGCATCAGGTCTTGTTGAAATGAAAGAGGCTGGAGCAGAAACAATTGCCCAGAATGAAGAGACATCTGTGGTGTTTGGAATGCCTAAAGAGGCAATCAAAAGAGGATGTGTAGACCACATCCTCCCTCTCGGTGAAATTCACAAATCCATTGTAGGCTTCGGTTAAATCAACCGAGCCCCAATTCCTTTGTTACCTTTACTTTTCTTGCTCGAATTTCTTCGGGAGATTCTTCCTTCAAAATTTCGTCTGGTTTGATTTTGAAGATAGGTTGTGCTTTTGTCACAATCTTTCCATCGGAATCCACCATCAAATTTTTCACGATTGTCCCACTCACTGGTGCCAGGATTTTGTTAAACATCTTCATCACTTCAATGATAAAGAGTGGTTGTCCTGCTTGGAAATGGTCTCCTTCATTGATGAGAGGCGGAAGGTTGGGAGCTTCTTTGGAATAGAACATTCCTCCCATCGGAGCAACAATTTCATCACCTGACATTTTTGGTGGAGGGTTTAGTGTTTTGATGAACGCATCGCGTGTGTCTTTGTTTTTGAATTCATCTGGAACAACTCCATCCAAATCCGCATTCACATCTAAACCAAAAAAATTCGATTTCAATCCGATTTTGGGAAGTAATAACAAAGTTTCGAGTCCGGCTTGGAATCCGTTATGACTTGCTTTTACTTTTTCCCAAAGTTCATCTGAAATTTCTTTGGATGGGTTTTTCCCTTTCGCAAACACATCGACGATTTCCTTCCAACTTTTAAGACCGGTGCGTTTAGAAAATTCAGAATAAAACTCTTTTGCTTCGATGAGTAAGTTTTCGTCGTGGTCCCAAATCTTTTCTGAACTTGCTTTTTGTTCCGTCGCATCTAGATTTAAGTAGTAATACAATGAATCTAAGAATTGGATTGGGTTTTCGTTGAAAGAAACTTGGTTTCCTGTTCGTGACCATAGTTTACCATCAAAGTATCCTAAAAATCCACCTAGTAAATGTGGATTGGCAAGCAGTCTTTCCATAGGTCGAATCACAAGGGTCATTTTTTTACCAAGGACTTTCTTTAGATCAGCATCTGCTGCCTTGGTTTTTTCCGACCAAAGGTATTCCAAATCCAAATCATTGATAATGGATTGTAAAGCACCAATCCCTGCTAGATACGATATCATAAACGCAGTGGAAGGTTTGAACATCGCATCCTTACCTAAAATCCATTGGATGAGACCATAGTGGACAAGTAAGTTGGTTTCAAGATTTTGGCCTCTAAGTTCTGTTTTGCGAAGAATGTTCCCTAACACTTCTAAGTTTTCAGAACGGCTATTGCCATAAGAAACGATGAGGGCCACATTGGAATCGTAAGCACCAGCCAAGTTGTAATGCACAAATGCTCCCGTGTCTGGGTTTCTTGTACAAATCCCTTGGTCATCTCGAATCTCTTCTGGAAGTGGGTTTGACCAGTTTTGGATGATTCCACCTGCGTGTGGTTGTAAGGCACGGTTAGTGGCATTGATACGAACTTCTGCCCCAGAAACATTTCGCACGATACGTTCTGGTTTTGGAACACGTGGTCCGTGGATGGAAAGAACTGCCATCGCTTCCACTAGAGAATCTATGTAGAAGAAGTCATTTGGATCGTTAGGATTGGTAAACTTCATCTTGTAAACCATCTCGGTCACACGGTGTTCTACCTGGATCCGAGTGTTTACTTCCATAAAGAAAAAACTATTCCCTTCTACGATACACTCAAACGTAGAAACAGAGTTAAGGCGAATTGCCTTCCCAAACACTTCTGCTTGGTGTTCCATGTCTTTCAGCGTTTGCACATCTTTATCTAAGATAGCTGCTTTTTTTGCATTCGAAGAACGAACTAGGTCAGCTTCTTTTTGTAAGAGTTCCACAGTTTGTGAAATCTCTAAGAGTTTTTGTTCGTGCATCTGAAGGGAACAATCACGTCCCCCAAGAGACAAGGACCATTCACCGTTACCGATAAGCTGGATTTCATTGTGACGAGTGTTTTCGATATTTAACTCAATGAGGAAGTTTCTGTTGGATCCAACGGCAGTCACTTTGGACTCTGCTAAGATTTCCATCACAGCAGATTCGATTTCTCCTTTGGAAGAAATCACACGTTGGCCTTTACCACCACCACCACCAATGTATTTGAAGCGAATTCGTTTGCCTGGATACTTTTTCCAAATATCTTCACAAAGGATTTCTGATTCTTTTTGAAGGTCAGGAATGGAAGTGATGTCGATCGTTTTTTCGTAAGACAATTGGAGTAAATTTTCCGCATTGTCTTCCAAAGATTTTTTCTCATCAAATGAGAAGTTTAGGTTATTTTCTTTGGCAACTTTCAGAAGTCCATCTTTGGAATTTCCCGTTTTACGAAGTAAAGCAAGTGCTGTGATATTATCCACACCAGGTGTTACCGACACATTGAGGCTACGTGCGAGTTTTTTTGCTTCGTCTTTAGCACCCGCACCTTTTGCGACATGGGAACTTGGTCCCATAAAAATGATGCCTGCTTTTTCAATGGCTTCGATGAACTCAGCATCTTCAGCCATAAATCCGTAACCTGCAAAGATATGAGTGTATCCATTGTCTTTGGCGATTCCAATGATTTGGTGGATTCTTTGTTCTTTTTCTTCCTTGCCTGCTCCCATATAATCCGGAACTCGGTGGATGTTTTCTGGGAAACGGAAGTTACGAAGTTCTGGAGCCAGTGCCTTTGGGTAGACAATGGAATCTTTTTCAGAAAGTAAAATTCCATATTCTTTCACACCAATGGCATCAAAGACATCCATGGTTTCCTTACGAACTGGACCACGGCAAACGATGAGGCACTTGATCGATTCCACACTGAAGGAACGAATCCATGCGGATTCTGATTCTTGGAACTGAATGCGTTTTAAATTCTTATCTAACATGGAAATTATTCAAACTCCCTTTGAGGTCCGGACATTTCCGCCGGTTTGTATTTCGACATCAGGAAACTTAAGTTTTTGGATAAAACATTACGAGTGTAACCTGGTAGGATGATGGAAGAAACAGAACCAAGAGAAAGAGCTTCTTTTGGATTCATCAGTTCTTTTTCGTATCGTTGGCCAATTTCAAAGAGTTTTCCATCACGAATGGAAATCGCTTCTTTTTCACTCATTCCTTTTTTGACATTGGCAAGGTATTCTTTTTGAACCCCAGTGATTTCATCTTTATAGACATACTCTTTTCCAGCAGGTCCCATAACGGCAATCCTTGCAGTCGGAAGAGCAAATACCATCGATGCTCCCGTAAAATAGGAGTTAAATGTAGCATAAGCACCACCAAACGCATTCCGGATGATGAGAGTCAGTCTTGGTGTACGAAGGTCAATGATGGAATCGAGGAGTTTTCTTCCTTCGAGTACAATTCCATTATGTTCTTGGTCACGACCTGGTAAAAATCCAGTCGTATCTTCTACAAACACCATTGGGATATTGTACAAGTTACAGAATCGAACAAAACGAGTCCCTTTACGAGACGCTCCAATGTCAATCTGACCAGAAGACACAGCAGAATTATTGGCAAGAAAACCAACAACATGACCACCAATTCGACCAAAGGCAGTGACAATGTTTCTTGCTCTTTGTGGTTGTAGTTCAAAGAACTCACCGTGGTCACAAATCTGTTGTAAATAGAGTGTGATGTCAAATGGAGTGTTCATTCCTGTAGGGGAATTGAATGTTTTACGGAACAGAATGTCTTCTTCGTAAATAAATCTGTCAACAGGGTCTGAGGTTGGGTAAAAAGGCGCAAAACTATGGTTATTGTCTGGTAAATAAGAAAGAAGACGGATTGCTGTGCGAAGAGATCCCAACTCATCACCTGTGACAAGGTCAACCACACCAGATTGTCCGTGTACTTTGGGTCCACCTAAGTCTTCCGCAGAGATATCTTCTCCAAGGACTGACTTTACAACTCCAGGTCCAGTCAGACCAAAAAAAGTACCATCACATTGGATCATAAAGGATCCTTGGCGTGGGAGGTAAGCACCACCACCAGCGTTAAAGCCAAACATCAGCATCACAGAAGGAACAACACCACTGATTTTACGTAAGGCAGTGAAGGCTTCCGAATAACCGTCTAGACCACCAACACCCGCTGGCACATACGCACCTGCAGAGTCGTTCATCCCGATGAGTGGAATTCCATGAGTTCCAGCCATTTGGATGAGTCGCGCGAGTTTACTTCCGTTCGTCGCATCCATGGATCCAGCACGAAGGGTAAAATCATGACCGTAGACTGCAACGTCGCGACCTTTAATATTTAGAATCCCTGTAACAATGGAAGCTCCATCTAAATTGGGACCCCAGTTTTGGTAGGTGATATTTGGTTCTTCGTCTGTGAGAACTTTAATACGTTCCCAAACCGTCATCCTACTCTTGGAGTGTTGGACACGAATTCTGTCTTCACCACCACCAAGAAATGGTTTTTCGATTAATTCTTTTCCAAGTTTGAGTGCATCATCATAAATTCCGGTTTTGGTCTCCGGAGCCTTGGATTCTTTGAACGGGTTGTTTAGGGAATACTGCATGGTTTCCATAAGTTTTTTTCCAATGTTTTGTTTAGGATCACTTAGAAAAGTGATTTTTACTTTAAAGCTGCTTCTAAATCAGGATAAATTGTGAATAACTGCTGCATCCCGATGATATCAAAGACTTTCTCAACTGCTGGTTGTAAACCACAGATGGAAATGCTGATTTTCTGTTCTTGGCAATGCCTAAGGGTTGTGACAAGGAGGCGAAGTCCGGCAGAAGAAATAAAAGGCACTTCACTCAAATTAAAAATCACAGACTTTCCCGAAGAACTAACGAGAGTGAGTAAATCTTTTTCAATTTTGTGTGTGTTGTGAACATCCAAATTGCCTTGGACGTGTACAACCATCTTGTTTCCCAATTCTTCCGAACGGATTCCAATTTTATCTTCGTTCATACGATTGTTTTCTCCAAATAGGTTATGTTTTGTTTCCCATTGTATTCATACGATACTTTGTCCATAAGGGTTTCCATGAGATAAACACCGAACCCTCCCTTTCGTTCACCTTTCAAATTGGCTTCCACGGAAGGTTTAGGAACTTTTTTCCTGTCGAAAGGTTTCCCTTCGTCTACGAGAACAATTTTTAACTTATCTCCAATGAGTTCAAATTTACATTCAAACTTTGGATTCTGCAGATTCGTATCTTTGTAACTATGCATCACAATATTGGTAGCTGCTTCATCCAAAGATATTAAGATGTCATCAAAGGCAAAAGGTTTTGTGATTTTCTTCTCTAAATGTTCGGAAATAAAATCACGTAGTTTTGGGATTTCATTCGGGTGTGCATCAAAGGTTTTTACCATTTCAAAACTTTCCACCTCCGCAAACTTCAAAATCATAACGGTAAAGTCATCGTATTGTTCTTCCGCCTTTGAAAAAGACCGAATGTCATCATAAACGGATTCGATAATCGTTTGAGATGATTCCTCTCTTCGTTGAATGATATATTCAATGAAGCGGTCGAGACCATATTCTTCTCCATCAGGACTTTTTTCCTCAATGGCTCCATCTGTATAAAAGACCAAAATATCACCTGGTTCTAATTGGATCTCACCACCATGGTAATTGGTATGAGGGACCACACCCAGAGGTGCCCCTTTTCCTTTTAGGAGTTCAAAACTTCCATCCTTTCGGATCCATATTTGATCGTTATGACCTGCGGATGCAAATTTTAGGGTTCGGGTTTTTCTTTGGTAATTGACTAGGAATAAGGTAACAAACATCCCCGACTGCGAATCTTCATAAATCAATTGATTGGCCCGATAGAGTAATTCGGAGGGAGACATATCCGTAGTTCTGGAAAGTGTTCGGATAATCGAACTGGACATAGCCATAAAAATAGCAGCAGGCAAACTTTTCCCAGACACATCGGCCACAAGAAAGGAAAACTGTTCATCCCCAAAAGCATGGAAATCATAAAAGTCACCTGACACCTCTTTGGCGGCAACTGACTTTACACCCAAATCAAATAATGGGGATTGGATAAGAGCATTGGGTAAAATATTGTTTTGGATTTTTCTTGTGATTTCGATTTCTTTTTCGATCGATTTTTTGGTAATGATTTCTTGGTTAAGGCGTAAATTTTCGTAAGCTTTGGCTAACGGCGAGGATAATGTTTTTAACATCCGAAGGTCTGTTTCATTAAAGGAATGTGCGGAATGTTTCCCACTAACATACAGCGCCGCGCGTAAATTCCCTCCCCTAGGAGAAATGGGCAAAATGAGAAAATTTTTCCTAAGTGTATAAAACTCCAATTCCAAAAAAGATTCTTCCAATTGGGGAGTGACTACTGCCATTCTAGGATTCCCAGATTCCATAAGGCTTAAGAACAAACGACTTTCAAACATGGGGAAAAAGGATTCCCTTACGATCCCCAACTGCCTTGCATACACTTGGATTCTATTTTTGTTTTTTTCCTCAATGATAACCATTCCCGCATCTTCACATGACAATTCTTTGGTGAGAATGCTAAGGGTTTTTGACATAAGACCCAATTCATCATGCGATTCAAGAACCGCTTGTCCCAAATCAAAGATAGATTCAAGAGTACTTAACTTTTGTTTGAGTTCTAAGTTTGTGACATTTAGGTTATCTAATAACCTTGTTTTTTGTATCGCAACTGCACACGCACTGGAAAAAGATAAAAATGTATCAATATCATCTTGGCTAAAATTGTTCCGATCAATGGTGTTAATTGCCTCAATCACACCAATCACTTCGTCTCCCACAATGAGAGGACTTGCCAATATATTACGGGTCACAAAATTGGATGCTTTGTCCACATCCCGAAAGACCCTGTCATCATTTTGTGCATCATTGATGATCATCGGCTGTTTGGTCACCGCTACAGTGCCTGCAATTCCCTGCCCCACAGGTACTTTGATTTTCGAAACCTCTTCTCTTTTTTCACCAGTTACCGTATGAAAAACCAAATACTCTTTTTTATCATCTAACAAAAGCAAGGAACTCGCTTCTGTCCGAAACACAGATTTTGCAGATTCCATTACCATTACAAGTACATGTTCCAAATCAACACTTGTATTGATGAGAACCGCCACACGAATGATTTCCTCCAAAAAGTATTGGAGACGATTATTATTGTTATGAATATTTGCGTTATCAATCAGAAGGAGAACAGAAGTTGTCAGTGAGTTAAAAAACTGAGGCTCAACATCAGAAAAAACAGTGTCTTTAAATAAAGCGTTTAAGTTGGCACTAAAATAATTGATAAGATCTAAATCTTGTTCTGAAAAATTTTGGAAATGTTTAATTCCTTCCAAAACCAAAACACCAAGGGACATATCCCCTATTTCATCTCCCAAGTAACAAGCTATATATGATTCCGAAACAGGCGCATCATTCGTATTTAACTGAGTACCTTTTTTAACAAGAATGCTTTTTTTAGACTTAAACACATGTTTGGCGATGTGCCCGGCATTTGTTTTGTCTGCGACTAACCCAATTTTACTTAAATTCCCTTTTCCATTGCGAAGGTATAATGCCGCTGATTTAGCAGAAACAAATCGTTTCGCTTGTCCTAAGATAAAATGGTATAAATCATCTAGTTCGTTTGAGGAAGAAAGATAAAATCCGCCATCTTCGTTTTTTAAGATAATCGGCGGAAGGGAATGAGGTTTCAATGTACTAATCTTTGCTAAACTTTAAAGATTCTTCTCTGAGTTTACGATTTGCATCTTCGAGAGATTTGATTTTATCAAATGCAGACATAAGTTCATCACGACTTAAATTGGATACCATCGTACTTGCTTGTACGGTTTCTTTGGCTTCTCTTAATTCTACACGTGAGTAATCGATGATTTGTTCATACATACGAATGATTTCGTCTGCGTTTGCTAATTCTTGTTCATTGAGCCTAAGAACTTTTTCATAACCTTTAATGATATCCGATTGGATTTTCAATTTTTTAGTGAGTTCTTCTACCGTATCTTGTCCCATAAAGTCTTTGGTTCCTTAGCCATTTTGGGATTCTGTTGACAGACAAACGCGGTCTCGCACCTTGGAAAAGCACAAGGGGACGTAGCTCAGTTGGGAGAGCGTTTGAATGGCATTCAAAAGGTCGGGGGTTCGATTCCCCTCGTCTCCAAAATCCCTCACGAGATTTCAGCGTTTTAACCCCAGACTGTCAAATTCTTTTTCAATCGATTAGGAGTTCACTTGATCATTCAGTGACCTTTTTCAATCTATTCCATATTAGATTATGGCAGTACGTAAAATTCTTAAAATTGGTAATCCGATCCTTAGGCAAACGAGTGAAGATGTGACCGAATCCGAAATCCAAACCAAGGATTTCAAAAAATTGATACGCGATATGTTTGAAACCATGCGCCATGCGGATGGAGTGGGACTTGCTGCCCCACAAATTGGAGTTTTAAAAAAATTAGTGGTCGTAGGGCAAGAAGATGACAACGAACGATACCCAGGAACCCCTGAAGTCCCAAACCAAATTATCCTAAATCCTGAGATCACCCCGCTTGCTCCTCCTGGCGATGGATTTTGGGAAGGATGTTTATCGGTTCCTGGAATGCGTGGGTATGTAGAACGACCTAACAAAATCCGAATGAAATGGCGCGATGAAAATTTTGTAGAACATGACGAAATCATTGAAGGTTATAGAGCCATCGTATTACAACATGAATGTGATCATTTATTTGGTGTTTTGTATGTAGATCGATTAAAAAGCACTAAATTATTTGGCTTTAATGAAGACATTGATACCGCAGGTAAATTGTTAGATTAAGATAATTTTGGTTTTAATTTTTATAGGTTCACTCTTATAGGAGATTCCATGGGTTCATCCATAGTTCAGTATTTTCTTTCCAAAAGTTTATTCGTAAACCTATTAACTTTTTTAATCATATTAGTTGGTGGATTCACTGCTGCTACGATGAACAGAGAAGCATTTCCCAATATCAATTTCGATATTGTGAGTGTAACCACTCTTTATCCTGGTGCAGCTCCTGCTGATGTGGAAAAACTTGTCACCAAACCATTAGAAGATGCGATTAAAGAAGTAGATGGAATCAAAGAATTTCGTTCTGCTTCGTTAGAAAATCGTTCTGGGATCATCATTACAATTGATCCCAATACAAAAAACACTCAGAAAGTAGTAGATGATTTAAAATCAGCAATTGATAGGATCCAAGATTTACCAACCGAAGTAGAAGATCCCATTGTCACAGAGATTACAACAGCAAGACAACCTGTGATCGAAATCCATCTCTCATCGACTCTAAAAGACGGAAAACCAATCCTGAGTGCAAAAGAACTCAGAGACCAAGCAAAAATTTTAGAAGAAAAACTAAAAGACCTACCTTCTGTTGCAAGGATCACCAAACGAGGTTGGCGTGAACGAGAGATGAAAGTGGACTTAGATCCTGATAAATTGAGAGCATTCTCTCTCTCTTCCACACAAGTCATCAGTGCCCTTCGCCAAAGAAACATTAACTTTCCAGGCGGAAACATTAACGAAAAAACAAGAGAAATCATTGTACGAACTGTTGGTGAGTTTGATACTGCTGAGGAAATCGAAAACGTCTTTATCAGAACCAATGATGCTGGTAGATCCGTTCGGATTCGAGACGTAGCGCGAGTCACAGAAGGGTTTGAAGATTCAGAGTATCTAGATAAATCAAATGGTAACATTGCCATTGCACTTACTGTCATCAAACGTGAAAAAGCAGATGCCATAACTGTTGTAGATGATTCTAAAAAAGTAGTCGAATCGTTTATTAACTCGTCAAATGGAGCCATCAAACACGCGTTTGTAAACGACTTATCAAAATACATCAGAAGGAGACTTGGAGTATTAACTTCAAATGCTGTATCTGGTTTATTTTTGGTAACAGCATCCTTATTTGTATTCCTTGGATGGAGAATGGCACTGATGACAGCACTTGGAATTCCCATCTCCATTGCTATGACCTTTGTTGCCATGAATTATATGGGACTTACTTTAAATCTCATTTCGATGATGGGACTCATCATTGTAGTGGGAATTTTGGTCGATGATGCCATTATCATTTGTGAAAACGTATACCGCCATTTAGAAATGGGAGAAGAACCATTTGAAGCGGCCATGCGTGGGACCAGTGAAGTATTGGCGCCAGTAACTGCTACGGTAACAACAACCATCGCAGCTTTTGGACCGATGTTATTTATGACAGGGATCTTCGGAAAATTCATCCATTCCATCCCCCTTGTGGTCATCCTTTCTTTGTGTAGTTCGTTGTTTGAAGCTTTTTTTATGTTACCGTCTCACTTATATGACGTGAGTAAGGCAAGTGATATGAAAGGTGAAGTAAAAGAAGAATCACACTGGTTCATCAAATTTAAAGAAAACACCTACCTTCCCCTCTTACGTTTTGCTTTGAGTAATCGTTGGAAAATGGTAGGTTTATTACTTGGATTATTTGTTTTTTCATTAGCGATCCAAACCAAATTCGGGAAATTCAAACTTTTCCCAGGTGCCATTGAAACATTCCAAGTGAGAGTCACAGCGGAAACAGGGTTAAAACTTGAAGAAACCGATCGTTTCGTTCGAGCGATTGAACATAGTATCGCCAAACTTCCGGAAGGTGAAGTTGAAAACTTTATATCCAGAGTGGGAATCATCCAAAAAGACCCGAATGACCCATTTACAAAACGTGGAAAAAACTATGCTCAAGTTATGGTATATCTAACACCAGATGACAACAGGGATCGTTCAACAGAAAAAATCATCGAAGTTGTTAGAGAAAACACAAAGTATCTATTAAATGAAAAGGCTCTTGCTTTACTCGAAGAAAAATTAGCAAAAGAAAATGTAGACAAAAAACAAGAGGATAAAGTTCAAATTGATGCCATTCCGAGTGAATTTTTACCCTTAAAAGGCAAACTGGTTAACTTGGAATTTGAAAAATTAGCAGGTGGACCACCCGTTGGAAAACCAGTAGCAATTGAAATCAAAGGAGACGACTTTGCCACCTTACTTAAAATTGGTGCCGAATACAAAGCCGCTTTAGCAAAAATCAAAGGTGTTACTGATATCGGAGATGACTTTAATGAAGGAAAAGACGAAATTCGTGTCTCCGTTGACGAATCACTAGCATCGTTTGCAGGTGTGAGTGTTCAGTCAGTTTCCCTTGCGATCAACACTGCTTTACAAGGGACTGTTTCCACCAAAATCAAACGTGCGGATGAAGAAGTGGATGTACGTGTTCGATTCCCTGAGGAATACAGGTCATCTCTTACACATTTGAATAAAGTATATGTAAATAACCTTACAGGAAACCTAATTCCCGTTTCACGATTGACAAGTTATGATCGGAATCCAGGCCGTGCATCAATCAACCATTTGGATGGAAAAAGACTTTTAACCGTTACTTCGAATATTGATGAAACGGTTTCCACATCGAGACAAGTGAATTTGGAAGCAAAACAACTCACAGAAGGAATTATAGCCAAATACCCCGGTTATTCGGTCCGTTTTTCTGGGGAAAATAAAGACACAGAAGAATCAATGGCATCCCTTGGGCGAGCTTTCCTTGTGGGACTACTCATCATTTATATGATCCTTGCCTCCCTCTTCCGGTCCTTAGCCCAACCTCTCATTGTGATGAGTGCCATTCCATTTGCTGTCATTGGTGTGATTTTTGCCTTTTTACTTCATGGGCAACCATTTTCCTTTTTGGCTTTTCTTGGGATCATTGGACTTGCGGGGGTGGTCGTAAATGACTCCATTGTACTTGTGGATTGTGCAAACCAATTACGCATTGAAGACCCATCCAAATCCACCTTTGAATTGTTAGTGGAAGCAGGAAGTATCCGCTTACGTGCAGTGATGTTAACAACCGTTACTACTGTCCTTGGTCTTTTACCAACCGCGTATGGAATTGGAGGAAAGGACCCTTTTCTTGTTCCTATGGCTCTTGCATTTGGTTGGGGACTTGCTTTTGCCACGTTTATTACTTTGATTATGGTTCCTGTCTTTTACTTAAACTTATATACGTTTAAAGACAGTGTCGTGAATCGGTATCAAAATCGAAAAAAGAGATTTGTCTAAGCGATTAGTCTCTTGAGTGATCCCACTGTCCAAACAAAACAGTGGGAGAAAAAATCTCTGAGCGTTAATCTTTTTTATCGTTTAGAACTTCAGAAAGGGTTACAAATTTGTAACCCTTTTCTTTCATTCTTTCAATGAAAGTAGGAAGGATATAAATCAATTTATCAAATTTTCGAGGACCACCAAGGTGCATGAGGATAATCGCACCGTTCATTCCATTTGGATCCGCTTTTTCCCAATTGTCTAAAAACGTAAGAGTTTCCTCCCCTGTTTTATAATGTGGATTTTTTACGACTTCCTTTTTGCCTTTTGACGTTTTTTTATAAAGGAATTGTTTGCTGATATAATCTGGTAAATCAAGAGAGCCTTTGGCATTATTTGACCACATAATGTGATCCGTATAACCAAGGCTTGCATGGGCATCTAAAATCAATTGGCTAAGAGCTCCATAAGGCAAACGGTAATATTTTTTTAACTCTTGTTTGGTGAGAGAATAAAAGGTATCTTCCACTCGTTTGAGTTCTTCTGCCATACGAGGAAGGTCGAGTACTGACTTGGATAAGTATTCGAGTACCATTCTTTTTTTTAAGGAAGTTTCGGTTACAGAACGTTGGTAGTTAAAATGGGACCAAGTATGATTCCCAAATTCGACAGCACCAGTTTTTGCCATCCGTTTGATATAATCCAAATTTTGTCTGACAAAAAAGGAACCATTGATATCGGATGGTCTTTCATTGGATAAAAACAAAGTCACTTTGATTTTATGTTCTTTGATGTAATTATAAAGTACAGGAAGTTCTTCGCCTGTTGCCAAGTCAAAGGTTAGGGCAATTTCCTTTTGAGATTCATTCCCACGTAAGATGTTACGTCCTTTCGTATTCTGACTCACTTCCTTTAAAAACTCGATATTTTCTTCCACTTGTTTCGCAAGTTCGGTATCAGGTTCGGTGTCACCAGCTAGAGCATTCTCTTCCCTGAGTTGTTCTTGGTACATCAAAGAAAAAAGAGACTGTTCCAATTCTCTTAAACTTCGGTCTTTTTCCTTTACTTCAGATTCGAGTTTTGTGACACTGAGGCTCAAATAGAGCATATAACTAAGTAGTACAAAAACAGTAAGTCCAACAAAGGATAAGGCAGAGATAAAGGCAAAACGACGGAGTTTTTTAGCAAACAATCGATCCTTTTCTATGTCCTTAGAAAGTTCATGGACAATGTCCTGGATTTCTTTCTCTTCGTTTGTCGGATCGAGTGACATGTAGGTATGGCTTTCCTTAGTATCGATTATCGGAATTGGGACTAGGGTTCTATACTAGTCCCACTCCCAAGTTTAGGTTTTGATCTTTAAAAATTTCCCTTTTTTACCTTGCCTGATGAGGTATTCTTTCCCCTGGTCTAAAACAAGGCCAGGGTCTGTTATCTTTTCCTCATCCAAATACAATCCTCCAGCTTGGACAAGCCTTCGGCCTTCCGAAACACTCGGTATGAATTTGAGTTGGGACAATACATACACAAGGAGGGGTGGTTTTTCCGCAAAATAACTGGAGTCCAAACTTTCGGTTGGTATTTCGTCTGGGAGTGCTCTGTTTTTGGTATTATGGATTGCTGTCCACTCTTCCACAGCTTTCAGGTTCTCTTCTTTTGCATGGAGTTGGTCCATGATGAGAAGTGCGAGTTCCGTTTTCACTTCTTTCGGGTGAAGGGATTTGGAACGAATCCCTTCTTTCCGTTTTTCCACATCTGCCATCGGAAGGTCAGTCAGTAGTTCAAAATAATTCCACATCAAATCGTCAGAGATAGACATGATTTTACCATACATGTCGATGGGTTTTTCAATGATGCCCACATAATTACCAAGAGACTTGGACATTTTTTTCACACCATCAAGCCCCACTAAGAGCGGCAAGGTGATCACTGCTTGTGGTTTTTGACCGTATTCTCTTTGTAAGTCGCGACCAACGAGCATATTAAACTTTTGGTCTGTTCCTCCAAGTTCCACATCGGACTTCATTGCAACGGAATCGTAACCTTGTACAAGTGGGTATAAAAACTCTATCATTGAAATGGGTGTTCCCGCTTTATGGCGTTTGGTGAAATCATCTCGTTCCAACATTCGGGAAACTGTATACTTCGAAGTCAGAACCAATACATCTTCAAATTTTAGTTCCGAACACCAATGTGAATTGTAAAGGATACGAGTTTTATTTGGGTCCAAAATTTTAAAGACTTGGGTTTGGTAGGTTTTGGAATTTTCCAATACCTCTTCTTTGGAGAGTCGTTTGCGTGTTTCCGATTTTCCCGTAGGATCACCAATCATCGCAGTAAAATCACCGAGCATAAAACAAACATCATGGCCCAAATCTTGGAAATGTTTGAGTTTTCGCAGTAACACAAAATGACCTAAATGTAAATCAGGTGCCGTAGGATCAAATCCTGCTTTGATGGTTAAGGAAGGTTTGGATTTGATTTTTTCTAAAAGTTCCCCTTCACTGATGATTTCGACAGTGCCTCGGCGGATGGTTTCTAATTCTTGGTTCAATTCTCTTTCAGTTTTCATAACAATTTCAAAAATTTTCGATGGTAGAAAAGGTGACTTTTGACAACACTAACCTTAGAATCTCTATAGGCAACCACCAAAGTACGTAAAAACCCTTATGAACCATTTAGATGAAAGAAAACAAACGCTAAAACATTTAGAATCAACCCAGTATGATATTTTAATTTTGGGTGGTGGTGCCACCGGTTCCGGTACTGCCCTTGATGCCAGTCTCCGAGGTTACAAAGTAGCCTTATTGGAAAAAGGAGACTTTTCGCAAGGTACAAGTTCCCGATCTACAAAACTCATCCACGGTGGTGTGAGGTACCTTGCCCAATTCCATTTTAAATTAATTTACGAAGCATTATCAGAGCGGAAACGGCTTCTCATCAATGCACCTCACTTAGTCAAACCACTTCCATTTGTTTTACCAACCTATGTTTGGTGGGAAAAACCGTTTTATTCCATTGGTCTTACAATGTATGATCTCCTTGCTGGGAAATCCATTGTCCCAGGCCATGAACGAATTTCGAAAGCAACTGCCCTCGACTACTTTGCCTCCCTCAAAAAAGAAAACTTAAAAGGGGGAATCTCCTACTATGATGCACAGTTCAATGATGCAAGACTCAATGTAACAACCATTCGGGCTGCAAAAGAAAATGGAGCTGACATTGTCTCAAGGATTGAAGTGACATCCTTTTTAAAAGATACAAATGGAAAAATCATTGGTGTCACTGCAAAAGATTCTCTTACCAAAAAGGTTGTCTCCATCAAAGCGAAAGTAGTCGCAAACACAACAGGTGTTTGGATTGATTCTCTCCGTAAACTAGATGATCCAAAAGCAGAGAATGTACTTGCTCCAAGCCAAGGAATCCACCTCGTATTTGACAAAGAGAAACTGCCTTGCCGAACAGCAATGATCATTCCCAAAACAGCAGATGGCAGAGTGGTATTTGTGATTCCTTGGGAAGGGAAAGTACTCCTTGGAACCACTGATACTCCCATCCAAAAAATTGACGATGAGCCACTACCATTACAATCCGAAGTGGAATTTTTACTCCAAACTGGAAATGATTACCTTGATACAAAATTAACAAAAGACGATATCGAATCCGTGTTTAGTGGTTTACGCCCTCTCATATCTAATGGAGACAAAAAGGACACAAAATCCATTTCCAGGGAAGAAGCCATCCTCGTTTCGGATTCTGGTCTTGTGACAATGTCAGGAGGGAAATGGTCCACTTTCCGCAAAATGGCGGAAGACCTCACAGACAAATTAATTTCTGTTGGAAACCTTCCTTCTAAAATGAACTGTGTCACAGCAAGTTTTGCTTTCCCTGGTGCAGATGGGTATAGCAAACATTTGGTGGCAAAGATCCAAACGATGTATGACCTTCCTTATGAGACAGCCGTTCGACTCGTGGATTCTTATGGAGGGGAAGTGCCTCTGATCCTCGGTAAAAAACCAAAAGAAATCAAAAAAGGGTCAGGTTACTTCGCGGAAGAAATCAAACATTTTGTGAAAAAGGAATTTGCACTTTCTGTTTCGGATGTTCTTTCCAGACGATGGAGAGTGGTTTTTCTAGATCTAAAACTGGCAGAGTCACTTGCCGTTCCAGTTAGCAATGTGCTCGGGAAAGAACTCGGATGGAAAGAAACAGAAAAAAAATCCTCATTAAATGAACTTCTCAAACACATCAAGGATTTAAAGAAAACAATTTCCTAACGAAAAAATACTTAGAACATAAATTAGGTGCTGGATTCTCTTGCACCTAATTTATTTCGGAATGGGCAACTCATAATGATAAAAGGTTCTTCCCGTTTCTTTTTCCTTCAATACAAAGAGAAAATGGGTTTTGGGTTGGTAAACTTCTGAAAACTTAGTTCCTAGTTTTGTCTTAAAATTTTCATAATCTTCATGACCAACTTCCGCTCGTTTGAAGATCCAAGATATATTCCTTTCAATCCCACCTTGGTCAAAATAACTGAGATTGATTTCTAAACCTTCCTCTGTTGCTTGTAAGATTGTGTAAGTGCCAATGAGTGATGGTAAAAAACTAGTTGGGTCACCTTCCCCATACATCTCAGAAAAACTAAAGGTTTGGTCTGGTTTAAAAAAAACAGGTAAAACAGTTCCTTGGTCGTAAAATAAGATTGTACCCTTTTCGTTCGCCAAAACTAATTGTTTGAAACCATATGCATGTCGTTCCGCCTTAACAAATTGAGAAATGGCTAATTTGATTTTATCAAAGGACACCCAAGGTGATGCAGAAAAACTATCTTTAATCATCTCTCCCATTTTGACTTCCGAGAGACAAACACGACTAGTACTACCAAGTCCATAAGTCTCTAAAATCTCAAAACGAATCACATTTCCTTCGAATGTAGAATCTAAATCCAAAACTTGTAGACCTTGTTTCCCAAATTTTGCCTTGGAAAGTTCAACATCTTTGGTTCGGTCGAGTTTAAACTGATTTTTAGAGTCGTTTTTCTCCATCCAAAACGATGAAACTCTCAGTTTTTTAATCATATCATTGGACTTTAGATCATTTACAGAACGATGGTAGCCATTTAACAATTGCAATGCTGTAAATTTCGTTTGGTTTGATAAAAATAAAGTAAAACCAGATCCTATCTCTTTTGCATTTGCACAAAATGCAGTCCCATATTTTTCATCCAACGCAAATTCAGGACTAAACCTCCAAGGTTCTTCGGGACTCACTTGGCCAACACTTTGGGTTTTCTCGTAATCCAATTGTTTTTCCGAAGCTTTACAATGAATCAGGAAAACGAGAAGAAGGATAGGAACGAATGTATAAACATGATGGAAAAAAATTGGTACTTTGAACTTTTTCCCAACGTTTCGAGATGAATCAAACGGAAACATTTTGTTTTGAGTATAAAAAAAGAGATCCATGGATTTTCCAAACCATGAATCTCTTCCGAAGACCAATCAAGCGAAAAACAATTTTGTTTAATCGATATAGTCTTTGAGCTTTTTGGATCGACTTGGGTGGCGGAGACGACGTAACGCTTTAGCTTCAATCTGACGAATCCTTTCACGAGTGACTTTAAATTGGTAACCTACTTCTTCGAGTGTTTGTGCATACCCATCATCCAAACCAAAACGCATACGAATGACTTTTTGTTCACGAGCAGGAAGTGTTTGTAACACCTGTCTGATTTGTTCGGAAAGGATAGAAGATGCCGCTGAGTTAAGAGGTGAAATCACTTCTTTGTCTTCGATAAAATCACCAAGTTCTGAATCCTCTTCGGAACCCACTGGTATCTCGAGTGAAATTGGTTCCCGTGCTACGTTTTTCACTGCCTTTACTTTTTGTACAGGCCATCCTAAACGTTCTGCAATTTCGTCATTGGAAGGATCACGACCAAACTCTTGGACAAAGAGGCGAGTTTCACGGATCACTTTGTTTACCTGTTCAATCATGTGTACAGGTACACGGATGGTACGAGCTTGGTCAGAAATGGCACGAGTAATGGCTTGCCTGATCCACCAAGTGGCATAAGTGGAAAACTTATACCCCTTTTTGTATTCAAACTTATCTACTGCACGAATGAGACCAATGTTTCCTTCTTGGATGAGATCAAAAAAATGCATCCCACGGTTTGCGTAACGTTTTGCTATGGAGACCACCAAACGAAGGTTTGCTCGCACAAGTTCTCGTTTTGCTTGTGCAATTTCCCTTTCCCCTTTGATGATTTTTTCACCCCAGTCTTTGATTTCCCCAACGGGAGAACCAGCTTCCTGTTCCATTCGACGAAGTTTACGTTCGTTGTTACGAATGTCTTTGATGACTTCTCTGACTTCATCAATGTCACAACCCATCATCTTTTCGATTTCATCTAGGTTTTCATTTTTTTCGATGAAACGGTTGAGGGCTTTGATTTCACGAACATCATGGCCGTATTTGGCTTTGATTTTTAAGAAATGTTTTTCGATTTCCTTAACACGGAAAACCATCGACTTGATCTTTTGAGAGATCTTTTGGATTTCTTTTTGAGAAACTCCAATTTTGCGAATGGCCTCATCAATTTTACCCGTAGACATATCGATTTTTTCTTTGAGTTCTTTGAACTTCTTAGAATTTTCAGAATACTTACGAATACGGTTTGTGGATTCGTTGAGAACTTTTTCATCCTGTTGGATGAGTTCCATATTTTCAAAAAATACTTTTTCTAATTTGTCCGCTTGCTCTTGGTTGAGTGCGTACATTTTGTCCACTTTTACCAAGTCATACACTTTGATTTTTTTGGACTTAATCTTTGGAATGAGTTTTGCGAAGTTTTGTCGGAGGATCGAAGAACTAAGGATCGTTTCTTCAATGATTTTTTCACCCTTCTCGATTCGTTTCGCAAGGAAAACTTCTGTTTCCCCAGAGATCAGAGAAACTTTACCAATTTCTTTTAGATAAAGCCGAATCGGATCCTCAGAACTCGAAGAAACACTGGACTCTCTTTTTTTACGTGCCGGTTTTTCTTTTGTTTCTTTGGTAGTTTCTTCTTTAGTCGTCGTAAGAGAACTGGATTCTTCCAAAGATTTTTTGGAATACTCCTCTACAATTTCAATCCCCATCTCGTGTAACAAGGTGAAGACATCGTCAATCTTTTCGGAATTTAGAATTTTATCCGGTAGTATTTCATTGATCTCATCATACGATACCTCTCGGTTTGCTTTTCCGATAGAGATAATCTTTTGTACTTCTGGTAGGCTTGCTAGATTTTCCATTCTACCTTTATCCTCTTTAGACTTCTAACGTTTGGATCGTTCTGAGATACACAGATCTCTTATTTTTTTCACTCTTAAGGAGTGAAAGTTCTGACAGTAGATTGTTCTTTTCTTCAATCGTTAAGTCAGGTTTGGCCATCTCTTTCACAAGTTCTTCCATCCTTGCGTCATCCAACAAATCCGCATGGTAAAGAAACATCGCTTTAAATGTAGCTGGGGTCACTGATACATCGGCCGAAAAATGTTCAGCAATTAGTCCCAGGTATTCCGATGGAATTTCTTCCCTCGAAAGAATTTCTGCAGCCGTTAGGTTCTCATTCTGCAAATACTTTGTATATAAATAGTCCCAAAAAAAGGCAGATACCTCATCACGAAACTCGAGCGACAACAAATCATCAGCAAAACTGAATAACTCCAAGTTTTGGATGAGCATGGCGATCATTTTCCGTTCACAGACAAGAACGGGAGAAGGTTTCCCCGGTTTTTGAATGGAACGGTCTTTCTTAGTATCGACAACGGCAGGGGTCGAAGTTACACCTGGTTTCCCACGAAAGTCCTGAAAAAGAGAAGAAAACGAAAGCCCCAGTTGGCGTGCGCCCTCTTCTAAATAGACCTGTTTGTCGGTTTCCTTCTCCATAGGTTTTAGGAATTCGAAAAGTTTTTTCACCCCAGCTTGTTTTTCTTCTGCAAGAGATGTGGGACCGGCCCCACCGAGGATCTCTCGGATCATAAACTGAGAAGCAGGTGCAGCACCCTCGAGTAAATCTCGGATTTCTTGTTTGTTATGATGGAGGGAATAATCAAAAGGATCTTTTCCTTCTGGGATATGGCATACTTTGACAACCACTCCTTCTTTGGAGAGAAGGTTCACCGCACGGAATGCACCTTTGGTTCCCGCTTTATCAGAATCCATCATGAGATACACTTTGTCTGCCATGTTCTTTAAGATACGAACATGCCCTTCCGTAAATCCCGTACCCAGTGGAGCCACAACAAATTCGATTCCCCTTCGAAAGAGTCCAATGGCGTCAAACACACCTTCTACGATGACGGCTTCCCTCGTTTTTCGAATGTTATCTTGGGCTAAATTTAAATTGTAAAACGTACGGCTTTTATCGTAAATCAGTGAGTTAGGGCTATTGATGTATTTGGCTTCTTCGGAATCTCCGAGGATCCTACCCGAAAAGGCAACCACTCTTCCCCTGGTATCAATGACAGGGAACATGATCCGATTGCGAAAAAAATCATAAGGGTCTTTGTTTTGGTCTTGGCGTTTGAGGAGACCTAACTGTTCCCCTAATTTGATTTCGGCTTCTGTTTTTAGTAATTCACCACGCAAATTTCCAAATCCAGGAAGACCAAATCCAATTTGAAACACTTTAATGTCTTCACTATACAACCCACGTGATTCCAAATACTTTAATGCAAGTTCGCCGGCAGCCGTATTTAGATTTTTTTGGAAGTATTCAAGAGCTTTTTGGGAAATTTGGTAAAGTGCTTCTTTTTTTCGCTCAGACTCTTCCTCTTCTTTGGTTCGTTCGACAAGGGGAATGCCAGAGTATTCCGAAAGGATTTCGAGTGATTTTAAAAAATCAACCTTTTGGTAATCCATCACAAAACGGAATAAATCACCAGATGCCTTACAACCAAAACAATGGTAAAAACCACCTTCTGGGTTTACATTGAATGAGGGAGTTTTTTCATTATGGAAAGGACAAATACCAACTAGGTTCCTACCCATTCGGCGTAAGGGAACAAAACGGTTGATGTAGGAGTCAATGGAGACTTCTCTGCGAACTCTTTCTTTAAAACTTTGGTAAGGATTCACAGTTTAGTTATTTTAACTGGCGCTAAGTGCTTGTTTAACGAGGGAGGATACCTTGGAGCCGTCTATATTTTGTCCTTTAAATTTTGCCATTACATTCCCCATCACCTTTCCCATATCCTGAGGTCCACTTGCACCTAACTGGGTTACAGCTTCTTTTACTGCTTTGTTAATTTCTTCTTCGGAGACTTCTTTTGGAATATAACGTGAGATGATTTCTGCTTCTTCAATTTCCTTACTCGACAGATCGGGACGATTCGCTTTGTCATATTCCAAAGCGGTATCCTTACGGCGTTTGTAATTGGATTTGAGGATCTGCATGACTGCAGTATCCGAAAGTTCAGAAGCGCCAGTTTTCGTTAATTCATATTGAATTTCTGCTTTCATTAGACGTAAGGTGCCGAGGACTTTTTCATCCTTGGCTTTTAACGCCGTTTTTAGATCGGAATTGATCGTCTCTTGCAGGGTCATAGGAAAACCGGCTTAAAGATTAAAGTTTATCTTTTTTAGCAAATAATCTTTTCTTTTTGTCTCGTTTGCGTTTTGCAGCTTCCACTGCTTTTTTCTTAATGACACTTGGCTTTTCAAAGTATTCACGGCGTTTGATTTCGCTCATGATACCAGCATTCGCACAATCTCTTTTGAATCTACGAAGCGCTGCCTCAATAGATTCCCCTTCTTTTAAATAAATCCCTACTTGTGGGGTCATAGACAAACAACTGTCCTTTTGTAAAAATGGTCTAGTTTTGACGGTATCGGAAACCGCCCTATTCTGTCAATTCAGCGTAAAAATGCTTTTAGAAATTTTCAAGAAAAATGGACGAAAACTTGGCATCATCAGCCAAAACGTCCCCATCGATCGGGAAAATCTTCAATTTATAGTCCAAAATCAAATGTTTGGAGGGAAAGTACAACGATCCAAACCGATGGTTTGCTCCATCCAATGTTTCTCCAGGGCAAAATAAAAAATAAGACCTAGGGTTCAGTTGGAAATTAAATTCATTTTCCCTCGTTTCCTTGTGGAGGGTGGCAGTGACTTCTCGCAAAATTTCTTGGCTTTTGATGACCCCCATCGGTTTAAAAAAGGGACTTAAATCTTGGAGGTGGAAAAAAGCGATCACTCCCGATTTTGTATCTCCCAGGAATGCCTTCTCCATTCGTTTGCGAATGGGTTCTGTGATGGTTTCAAAATCGAGTAAATTCTTTTCACGAAGGGAAATCCCTGTCGCACAAAACGTGAGGACTTGGTTCGACAGATCTTCCCAAACCCTAGGGGGTAAACTTTGCCCTTTTTCCAAAAAAACCAAAACAAAAACAGGAACTTCTCCTTCAGGCAATCGGATGACGGATAATTCCACTTCCCTCTCATTCTCATGAAAGGACTCGATGGTGGTAGGAGATAAATACCCCATACTTCGGGTCCACTGGGAGTAAGAACTGGATACAATCCCTCGGATCTCCTCTTCTTCCTTCGTTTGCCCAAATTCATACACCAATTCTTTTCCCAAATACACCCAACCAAGATAGGCACCGACACTGGCAAAACTGAGTCCTAAACGGCGGGAATGGTAGTCGGTCATCTGCATAGAAGGAGAAGGGATTAGGTGCATTGGCTCAGTCATGGAGGTTCTAACGTACAGTATCGGATTTGTCATCCACTTTCAAAAGGAGAAAGGATTTGCTCCCTACCCACAACCACAAAAATGGTGTAAAAAACATCCTCGGGGAACCTGTGAACGCAACACCGAAACAAAAAAAACTCATTTCTCTCTCACAATTCATCTTAGAAGAGCAACTCAAAATCCCACACGCATCGGGAGAATTCACTGCCCTTCTCAGTCATTTGGTTTATGCGGCAAAAATTGTAGGCCGCGAAGTGAGAAAAGCGGGTCTCCTAGATGACATTTTGGGTGCCACGGAAGACACAAATGTCCAAGGCGAAACCCAGATGAAACTGGACCAATACGCAGACAATGCGTTTAACCAATCCTTAAAAATCTGTGGTCACCTTTGTGTGCTTGCCAGTGAAGAACATGAAGCCATCATCCCCATCCCAGGAGGATACAATATTGGAAAGTACACAATGGCGATCGACCCACTCGATGGTTCTTCCAATATTGACACCAATGTCTCCATCGGAACGATTTTTTCCATCCACCAAAGATTAGAGCCTAATTCCAAAGAACCAGGAACCGAAAAAGACCTGCTCCAAAAAGGCCATTTGCAACGTTGTGCTGGTTATATCATCTATGGATCCTCTACCATGTTAGTTTTATCTACCGGCAAGGGAGTTTCTGGATTCACACTTGATCCAAGTGTGGGTGAATTTTTACTATCGCACCCAAACATGCAAATGCCAGAATCAGGGGATATTTATTCTGCCAATGAAGGGAACGCATCCTATTGGTCACCAGAAGTACAAGCCTACTTACAAAAAATCAAATCCATCGAAGGGGGAAAAAAACCAAAAACAGCACGTTACATTGGTTCCCTCGTGGCAGACTTCCATAGAAACCTTTTAAAAGGTGGGATTTTCCTCTATCCCAACGATACAAAATCCAGCAAATACCCAAATGGAAAATTGCGTTTGTTATATGAAGCAGCTCCCATGGCCTTTATTGCCGAACAAGCAGGTGGTATGGCAGTGACCGTGAAAGGAGAGCGAATTTTGGACCTAACTCCTAAGGAACTCCATGAACGAACAACGCTCATCATTGGAAGCAAAAGAGAAGTAGAAGAATTCCTTACATTTGTTCCGAAATAAATTCTTTAGAAATTTCTGATTCCATTCAGAAATTTCTTTCAATGGAAACGAAGATCGTGTAGTTTTGGCAGAATTAAAAGATTTTTAGGAGAAAACTTTCGATGAACAAAAAACTACTCGTTTTAATTCTCGGTGTAACTATGGCTTCTGGACTTGCATTCTGCAAAAAAGAAGAGCCAGTTGTAGAAGAAAAAATGGAAACTGTTGAAGATGCAGCAAAAAAAGTAACTACTGAAGTTGAGAAAAAAGTAGATGCAGCGGTAAAAACTGCTGAAACAGAAGTAAAAAAAGCTGCTACTGGCGCTGTTAAAGACGCAACAAAAGACATTAAAAAACCAGCTGGTTTCTAATTATCTTTCGATCGTTTTTAAAACAAAAAACCAACCGATCTTCGGTTGGTTTTTTTTTGCCCTTTTAGGAATCAGTGTATTTGATTTTTGCGTGAAGCTCTTCCTCTAACGCACATTTGGGATATGTTCCAACATCTAATGCAGTACCAATGTAACCGAAAGGATCTTGAGGAGAAATAATCCGAAGGTCCCAACCATTCACAATCCATGGGCATTGGTAATTTCGATCCTTACAAACAATCTGCGAAGATTTTGGTTTTGGATAGGCCCATGCGGATGTTTGGAATTTACATTTATTTTCGATTTCGGCAATGGTACGAATCCTTTTGATTGCATGATCAAATTCTTTAAATCGATCAATCATTGGATCTGCCAAATCTTTTCTAAAAAGTCCCTTCTCTGCATTATAAGTAAACATCACCAGGAGTTTTTCGGAAACATGTTCTTTGTCAGTTGTGACCTTTAGGTTCTCCATGATATACCGAGCAATCTTTAATGCATCTAACGTGACTTCTGCGGTGTTATCAGCATATTCTCCCGCTTCTTCCTCATCATCACTTGCATCGTCTTCCATTCCACTGCCTAGTAGTAAGTCTTGGTTCAATTGGTGTTTTCGTAAGTCTTCTACATTCACATTGGCTGGGTTCACACCTGGAATTTCAAAATTAGAGTTTCCATGATTGTTAATTGCACTGATCACTTCTTCTGGCAAATTGAGTTTACGTGCAATTTCGATACTGAGGTTTACTGCAGTTGACAGAGAAGAACCAAAAAAACTTTGTCGATACAAACCTTCTTTGGATACAGCTATATCAGCGCATAAACCTGCTAAAAAACTATAACGGTTCACCATTTTGAAACCATATTGTTTTTGGATGACTGAACCCAAACTGAGTAGTCCAAAGTCCGCTAAATGATTAAAAAATTCTTTATGTGAAAGTAAGATACGAAAGAATGATAGAGCGACTGTCTTCGAATAAAATGAGTTTTGAATGATCCCTTTAAGACTTGCCATCCGTTCTGCATTTTGTTCATAAAGGTGGAAAATAAATTCATTCGAACGATCATCAATACGGTTTAAGATCGCTTTTGACAAAACTTGTCTTAGCATCTTCATTAAATCTTTTGACATTGCCAGTTTGAAGGAAGGAATATAATTCCCTTCTAGGCCTTCCAATTTTTTTAATACGTTTTCTTTGATTGCTACTTTTTCTTTGATAAGAATGTTTCCATTTTTATCTACAACAGGTTCACTGAGTGAGACAGAACCTAACAGATCATAATCCACAGCAAAATTTTTAAATTCATTGAATTCTAGGAATTCGATACCAGCACTCGTAATTTTCATAAAGGTCCTAGGGAAACTGTCTTTTATGTTCTTTTAAGAGCAAGATTTTTGCTTTCTTTCTTTGTCTAAATAGTGTAGTTTTTTAGTGGTTTTGGAGGTTCTATTTGGTTTCTTCTATCCCCAAAGACTCACAATCTGTGAGCGAATTACAAGAGTTCTACAGACAAATGGTACTTATACGAAAGTTTGAAGAGGCTGCTGCGAAAGCATACAGTGTTGGAAAAATTGGTGGGTTTCTCCATTTGTACATTGGGCAAGAAGCAGTTGGTGTTGGTTCCATTGCTTCTCTCACTCCTCATGACTACATTGTCTCTACTTACCGCGACCATGGACATGCTCTTGCACGTGGTCTCCACCCGAGCTCACTCATGGCAGAACTTTTTGGAAAGGCAACTGGAGTCTCCAAAGGGAATGGAGGATCGATGCATTTTTTTGATAAAAATGCACATTTTATGGGCGGGCATGGAATTGTAGGTGGCCATATATCACTTGCTGCTGGCATTGCTTTTGCTTCCAAATACAAAAAAGAAGATTCTGTCACCATATGTTTTTTTGGTGAAGGAGCTGCTAATATTGGTTCTTTTCATGAAGGGCTAAACCTTGCTGCCATCTGGAAACTACCAGTTGTTTTCATTTGTGAGAACAACCATTATGCGATGGGAACACCCGAATACCGAGCCCTTGCTGTCAAAGATGTGTCAGTGAGAGCATACGCTTATGATATGGCGAGGGACCATATCGAAGGGGATGAAGTCAGAAAGGTGAGAGACCATGTAAAAGTCGCTGTAGACAGAGCTCGCAGAGGGGAAGGTCCAACACTCATCGAAGTATCCACCTACCGGTTTCGTGGTCACTCTATGTCAGACCCAGCCAAATACAGAACAAAAGAAGAATTAGATGCCTATAAAAAAAAGGACCCACTAATGCGTGCAAGACATGAACTTGAGTTAGGTGGAATTAAACCTGAAGTTTTGGACAAATTAGAAATCGATATCCAAACCCAAATTGATGAAGCATATGCCTTTGCGGAAAACTCTCCCGAACCACCCCTTTCCCAACTCCACAAGTATGTGTATGCGGAGGATAAATAAATGGCAGTGTTAACCTATAGAGAAGCACTCAACCGTGCCATGGTGGAAGAAATGGAAAAAGATCCACTGATTTATCTGATGGGAGAAGAAGTGGGCCATTACCAAGGTGCCTATAAGGTTTCCCAAGGGATGCTCGATAAGTTTGGAGAGGCCCGAGTGATTGATACCCCCATTTCCGAAAATGGATTTGCAGGGATTGGAGTGGGATCGGCGATGGTAGGACTTAGGCCCATCATTGAATTTATGACTTGGAATTTTTCACTGGTTGCAATCGACCAAATCATTAACTCGGCAGCTAAGATGAATTATATGAGTGGTGGTCAATTTCCGATGCCTATCGTATTTCGCGGAGCTGGTGGTGCAGGAGGAAGGCTTGGGGCTCAACACTCACAAGCATTTGAATCCTGGTATGCCCACTGTCCTGGTCTTAAAGTCGTATGCCCAGCCACACCAAAAGATGCCTATGGTCTCCTCAAATCTTCGATCCGGGATAACAATCCAACCATCTTCATTGAATCAGAAGTTTTGTATGGTTCCAAAGGAGAAGTCCCTGAACAGGAATATACGATTCCCTTGGGACTCGGCGAAATCAAACGAAAAGGAACTGATATAACAATTATTACCTGGTCAAGGGCTCTCAGTTTTGCAGAAGAAGCAGCAGTCATTTTAGAAAAAGAAGGAATCTCTGTGGAAATTGTGGATTTACGCAGTTTACGACCGTTAGATGAAAATCTAATTTACGAATCGGTCAAAAAAACAAACAGAGCCATTGTAGTTGAAGAAGGGTGGCCTGTTGCCGGTTTTGGTGCACAAATTTCTCACCTCATTCAAAAAAATGTTTTCTCATACCTAGACCACCCTGTCGAACGAGTCACACAAATGGATGTTCCGATGTCCTATGCTGCAAACCTAGAACGAATGAGTTTGCCGAATGCCAACCGAGTGGCAGATACCATCCGAGAGATGTTACGTTAAGGAGACCAGAGTGGCAAAAATACAAGAAATGACCCAATTATCCCCTACGATGGAAGAGGGAACCATTGTGAAATGGCTGAAAAAAGAAGGTGATTCCGTAAGCCCAGGTGACATCCTCGCGGAAGTGGAAACTGACAAAGCAGTGATGGAAATGGAAGCGTATGATTCAGGAGTGATTTTAAAAATCATCCAAGGAGAAGGCACCAAACTAAAAGTAGGTGAAGCCCTCGCCGTCATTGGAAAACCAGGAGAAGACATCACATCCCTACTCACAAACCTTCCGAAAAAATCTCCAGGTTCGACGCAAACCACAACGAGTGAAACTCCAAAAGAGGTGGTCCCTTCTACACCAAACGTTGGAACAAAAGAAACTGCTTCTAAGGAAACTTCCAATCTACAAACTCAAGCCGTTCCACAAAGCCAAACTACGACCCAAGTTCCAACACCAACTCTCCCAAAAGAGACAACCAATGGAACTCCGTCTGTACCACGAGGAACACTTCGTGTCCTTGCCTCTCCTTTAGCAAAATCCATTGCCATCGAACATGGAATCGACTTACACAAAGTCATCGGAACTGGCCCCGAAGGAAGGATCACAAAAAAAGATGTCCTGGATACCTTAACACAAGGAATCGGAACAACTAGTGGTGGGATTGATACACAAGTGAGTGATGAAGTGATCAGTTTGAATGGGATGCGTAAAACCATTGCCAAACGACTCACTGAATCCAAACAAAACCTTCCTCATTTTTATTTGAATGTTGATGTCAATGCAAAAGCACTTGAGAATTTGCGAAAAGAAATCAATGATTTCCAAACCGCACAAAACCCAGAATCACCTACTAAGGTGAGTTTGAATGACATCATTGTCAAAGCGACAGCTTCTGCCCTCAAACTCCATCCCAAAGTGAATGCAAGTTTCCAAGGAGATTCCATTTTACAATTTGGTCGCATTGATGTGGGAATCGCTGTGTCCATTGATGGAGGCCTTTTAACACCTGTCATCCGTGATGCAAACAGAAAGTCCATCCAACAAATCTCAATCGAGGTGAAAGAACTCGCAAAAAAAGCAAGGGAAAGAAAGTTAAAACCTGAAGAGTTTACCAATGGTACTTTTACCATTTCCAATTTGGGTATGTATGGAATCAGTCGGTTTACAGCCATTATCAATGAACCAGAAAGTGCAATCCTTGCAGTTGGTTCTGTAGAGGATAAACCTGTTGCGGAAAACGGAGCTGTGGTTGCGGGAAGGATTCTTTCTCTCACACTCTCCTGCGATCACCGTGTGATCGATGGAGCTGTGGGAGCAGAGTTTTTAAAGACTTTAAGGAGTTTATTGGAAAAACCAAACCTTCTCCTTGCAGTCGGTTAAACAAGTTTGGACTTAAGCGGCAAAAAAATCTGCACTTTGGATATCGGCAATGGGAATGCGGACTACACCAGTGGCCAAATTCCCGATAACGACATCGTCCATCATTTGTCGGTTTTTATCGAGTTCGATACTCTTCCCATCTTTGAGGTGTAAAACGATATCAATTCCTCGGTAGTGGATGTAACGTTCGAGTGTGTTTTTGAATTTGTGAGCTTTGTCCATCTGGTTTTTCGTTCCTTTATCTTTGTAACTTACAAAGGGTATCGTACGAAGTGAATGAGACCTTTAGAAAATTTTGTCTCATTAGATAAGTTTTTTTTGACATCCATGGGAAACCAAGAGAATTATGTCACATGAAGTCTGAGAACCCAACCTCCGCCACTCCTGGCGTACGAAAAGCTGCCCTCCTCCTCCTATCCCTTGGCAAAGAAAGAGCTGCCGATGTTCTAAGACACCTAGACGATTCCATGTTAGAAGCCGTGATTTTGGAAATGTCCAAAATTAGGTCCGTTTCCAAGGAAGAAAGAGAAACCATATTAAAAGAATTCCATCATACCATCGAAGACATTTCCGAATCCACTTCCGGTGGATTGTCAACGGCAAAATCCCTTCTAGAACACACGGTGGGATCAGAAAAAGCCAATGTGATCTTAAAAAAGATCCATAAAGAAGAAACAAAGAATGATTTTGAATTTTTGAACTTAGTAGAACCTACTGTTTTACAAACCATGCTCGCCACAGAATCACCACAAATCATTGCGGTTACCCTTTCTCATCTGGATCCTAAAAAAGCAGCTGATGTTTTGAAACTATTCCCGAAACCAGAACAAGCAAAAATTGCCGTTCGGCTTGCCACCACTTCGAAAACCCACCCTGATGTGATCCAAAACATTGCAAGGATCTTAAAAAAACGGTACGAAGAAAGAGACAAACAAGAGTACTCAGAAGCCGGTGGTGCTCACGTACTTGCAAACATCCTTAATTTTATGGAAAAGGGTGCAGAAGAAACCATCCTTTCTGAATTAGAAGAATCTTCACCGGAAGTGGCAGACCAAGTCCGCGAAAAATTATACACTTTTGAAGACATTTTATCTCTCGATAACAAAGAGATGCGCGTACTCATCAATCGATTGGCGGATGATACATCCATCTCTCTTGCCATTCGTGGTGCTGGTGACGAAATCCGAAAAAAATTCCTAAACAATATGAGCCAAAACCGTGCGGAAGATATATTAGATATTTTAGATATGAAACCGCGAGTCACCTTACGAGAGATAAACGAAGCACGTAGTAAAATTGTTCAGGTTGCAAGAGTGTTAGAAGAGGAAAATCAAATCCTATTCAAAAAAGACAAAGAAGAATACATCGAATGAAAGTGGGATGAAAAAGAAGGGAAATTCCCGATGGCGGAGTTGACGGGGCTCGAACCCGCGACATCCTGCGTGACAGGCAGGCACTCTAACCAACTGAGCTACAACTCCATCGGAATAAAAACCAAGGTATAGATTCGACTCCAATCGTCAACATTGTTTTCATTTGTTTTCTTGCCTTCGGTTAGAATTTTGAGAAACTGGCATAGGTTCTATGCAAATCGAAGAAAAAAAAGCCAAAGACCTTTTCCAGGATCGTATCTTCACACTTTCCAATTTTTTATCCATATTCCGTGTATTGTTATTACCATTTTTTTTCTATAGCACATATGATTATGCCAAAGATCCATCTAACCTGAAAGCTTTCTTTGCATCCATTGGTTATGCGTTGGTCGCCGTTTTTACTGATTATTTAGATGGTCTCTTTGCAAGGCTCTTACACCAGGAAACCACTCTTGGTCGTTACCTAGATCCTGTTTGTGATAAACTGGTGACCTTAGGTGGACTTTCCGTAGTAACCCTTCATTTTGATTTTCCCAGTTGGATCCTCATTGTGTATTTTATACGTGAGGTTTTAGGTGTTTGGCTTGGTGGGTTCTTGTATTTAAAACGTGGGCTCCAAGGAAGGCCGAATTGGTGGGGAAAATTTGGTGTGGGAATTGTTGCCGTCTCTGTGATTTGGTACATGTCTCTTCCCTACTTCCACCAATTTGGTGCCCCTTATCCGTTTCTATTACACCCCGTGATTTCAGCTTATGTTTTACTTTTTGTACTCACAGCAGGTGTCATTGCTTATGTGGTTCGGTATTGGAATATTGTCTTACATCCCGAAGCAATCGAGTTAGACCCAGAAAACAAAAAACAAGCGAAGAAATACCAAAAGATCTAAAACAAAAAATTTGTTTTGATTGGTATCAAGTCCCCTACCTTAGTTACCGCTTTTTTATTTTAGTTTTTTTCTTAGCCAAAGAATCAAATTCTCTCAGTTTTAATTTTAATAAATCGAGTGTTTCTTTTAAAACAGCTTTTCCATGTTCAGGATCAATCTCTCGGACAAACCTCACGATCATACCCAAGGTATGACTGAAATACAAAGCAAATGGTCTTAACTCTGATTCCTTGAGATTAGGGAGACATCGTATCATCGTTTTTACCATCAGGTCTGCATTTCGGTAGGTATCACGATTGTCTTCCGAAACCAATTCAGGGATGGCCCGTGCTCCTGCCCAAAGATTGGCAAGAGCTGGGTCTTTTTGGAAAACAGAGATAAACTGTTTGAATGCTTTTTCAGAAGCAATTTCTAATTCCTCTATCGTTCGCACCGGATCCAAAATCCGTTTGGTTTCTTCGTACATGGAATCATAGTATTCGGTCATGATGGTAAGTAATAAGTTACTTTTCCCTGGAAAGTATTGGTACAAAGAACCAATTTGAATGCCCGCTGTTTGGGCAATCTCCCTCATACTGACTGCATCAATTCCCTTTTCCCCAATCAGTTCCTTCGCTGTTTTTAGGATTTGTTCGACCCTTTCGCGACTTCTCGTTTGGACAGGGATTTTGATGGGGAGGCTCATAGGAAAAGGAGAAATCTCTAGTTAAAATTTGCACATCATTTTTTGCTAAGTCCTTAAATTTGCTCTTGACTCATTCCGAATTATGATCAATGCTCTCATTTACATGATCAATGATCATATTATGGATGGCAGTATGGAACAAAAAACAAAACAGGAAACAAATTCCAAAGGGATTATCAATAAGTCTGATTCAATTTGTATCATTGGTGCAGGGCCTGCTGGTCTCACAATGGCCAGGTCGTTACGAGCAAAAGGAATTCCTTTTGTGGTATTCGAAAAACACAACGATGTGGGTGGGATATGGGATATCCAAAATCCAGGTTCTCCCATGTATGAAAGTGCTCACTTTATCTCATCGAAGTATCTTTCTAATTATTTCGATTACCCCATGCCAAGTGATTTCCCCGACTATCCATCCAACCGACAAATTTTGATGTACCACCGAAATTTTGCCAAAGATTTTGACTTATACCCGTTCATTCACTTTCATACAAGTATCAAAGAAATTACTCAATCGGGTGAAAAATGGATCGTGAAGACAAACACAAAGGAAACCTATCTCTTCCAAGGGATAATTTGTGCAACTGGAATCACCTGGTCTCCAAACCAACCAAAACTCAAAGGGGAAGAAACTTTTAAGGGACAAATATTACACAGTGTACATTATAAATCACCAAACCTATTTAAAGGAAAACGAGTCCTAGTTGTTGGTGCAGGGAATTCGGGATGTGATATTGCTTGTGATGCTGGTGCCAATGCAGAGCAAGCTTTCATCAGTGTGAGACGGGGGTATCATTTTATTCCAAAACATATCCTTGGAAAACCAGCAGATGTATTTGGGGATGGAGCTCACTTTATACCCAATTGGATTTCACAATTGGTTTTTGGGAAATTATTAAAATTCCTAGTGGGTGACCTTACAAAACTTGGGCTTCCAGCACCTGATCATAAAATATTCGAGACTCATCCCATCATCAATGACCAATTAATCCATAACTTAAGGCATGGTGATGTCATTGCAAAACCAGATATCGAATTTTTGGAAGGAGATTCAGTTGTCTTTAAAGATGGTACAAAAGAGAAAATTGACCTTATCATCCTAGCTACAGGTTATAACTGGTCCATCCCTTATATGGAAAAAAAATACTTTGAATGGAAAAATGGAAGGCCAGACCTTTATCTAACCTTATTCAATCGGAACTACGAAAATTTATATGCTTTGGGGTATATGGAAACCGATGGTGGTGCTTACAAGATGTTTGATGAAATGGCAAACCTCATCGCATCTTATATCGAAGCCAAAAAAAATCACCATCCTTCTGCCATAGAGTTTTCCAAACTCATCCAAAAAGACCACCCATTGCTGAATGGAAATATCCATTACTTAAATACGGGAAGGCATTCTGTTTACGTAAACCAGGTAGCCTACAAAAATTACCGATCGAAGATTCAAAAAAGAATGGGTTGGCCAGAACTAAAAGTTGGACAATTCAATCGGCTCAAAACTCCTACTCCAACGTCTCTTCCATTTCAAAACAAAGAAGTCTCCATATTGGATGGTTCCGAATGAAAGAATCGATGGTCAGCGGAAGTCGAAAAACAGCACTCATTACAGGTGGCGGTGGTGCCATTGCAGAGGCAATTGCCATCCAATTGGACAAAGAAGGTTACGATCTTTTATTATCCGATATCAGTATGGAAAAGATGTCAGGCATCCAATCCAAACTAAGAAAAACTCCCCAATGTTTTGTTTGTGACCAAACGAATCAAAGTGACATCCAAACACTGGTCGATACCATCCAAAAGAACCATCCAGACATTGATGTTCTCATCAATAATGCAGGTTACACCAAAGAAGGTCCCTTTACCACCCAATCACTTACAGACATCCATAGGCAAATGTGGATCAATTTAATGAGCCCCATCCAACTCATACATGGTATATTGCCGTTGATGGTAAAACGCGGAAAAGGTGCGATTGTTTCAATTGTTTCCATTGGAGGGATCATTGCTCTTGCCGATTCTTCCCTATATTCCGCCGGAAAATTTGGACTCCGAGGATTCCTAACGGCATTGTATGAAGAACTGAAACACACAAACATCAAAATATCGGGCATTTACCCTGCTGCAGTGGACACTCCTATGCTTTTACATGAAGCATTACATGGCGGAACTGCGCTCAATTGGGTCAATGAAGTCCAAACACCCCAAAAAGTAGCGAATGCCGTGCTACGTGGAATCAATAAAGGAAATTTAGAAATCTATGTTCCATACTCGGATGGACTTGTTTCGAGGATCGTAGCTGTTTTCCCTTGGCTTATGGGAAAACTTTCACCCTTCTTACGTTGGATTGGAGAAACTAGGAAAACAAAATGGCTTAAATCAAAAGGAATCGAAGTGTAAAAGAGAGTGGAATTGTATTTCGAATGTGAATGAAGGAGATTTTTTCCCTAAACCTTCCTCAGTGAATGATTTCCTTTTTCTGAAAACTGAAGTTGGTTGAGATAGGGATAATAGTTTCAATACAAATGCTGATGGAGCAAACGTTGAATCTATTATCCCAAAGGGATTAACGTCGTTTTTTCTTTGCCGCTCTTTTTTTAGATGCTTTCTTCTTTGCTATTTTCTTCTTTTTAGGAGCAACTTTCTTTGTTTTTTTCTTGGCTGCTTTTTTCTTTTTAGCTGCCTTCTTCTTCTTAGGAGCTGCTTTTTTTGCTCTTTTTTTCTTTGCCGCTTTCTTTTTGGCTGCTTTCTTCTTTTTAGGAGCTGCTTTTTTAGCAACAACTGTTACTTCAGGAGCAGGTTCTTCCATTACTACGGGCATTTCTATTGTTTCGTTTTCTTCCATACATGTAACCTTATGAAGATTGGTTCTATCTTCCGTCTGGAAACGATAACAATGGTTGGATTCTAAAAAGTAAATTCATTTTTATTTTCTAAAGATGATCTGACCTAATTTCTTTCCAATTTAAATTGAGAATGCATTCAAACCTGAAATCTCATACGATGATACAAAGAATTACATACGATTTTACCATATTCATAAAGCGATCCCTCAATTTGTAGATGATTTCAACTTATGGTAAATCGACACAACTTCCTTAGCACGTTCAGGACGTTTTGATTTTTGGTACAATTTGATTAGGACTTTTAATACTGGTAAAACATCTGGTTTTCGACTATAAATTCTTTCCGCTAAATCGATGGCTTCTTCTATCATACCTGCTTTTGCATATTGAATGACACCATTCCAAATCATCTGTAAACCTGATGGATGGACATTCGAAAAAGATTCAGCAGCATGTCCCGCCAAGGCAAACTTACCTAGTTTACGATACAATTGGTACAATACTTTCCAAAATAAGGGATTTTCATTTTCAATCTCTGACTCTCCCTCTAAAACATGTAATGCTTCTACATTTTGGTTTTTCTCTACCAAATGGATGCTTTTGTCGATTGATTCGGATCGAAAATTCCTTCTCGGGGGTTCCATTGGTTGGAATTTGATGCTAAGAAAGGACAAATCATCTGTTAACTCACCAATCGATTGTAATCTGAATCCCAAAGCAATGACGTCTGCTTTCGTTTCTTCCACTTGTTTTAAGATGGAGGTATGATCAAAATTGATGACTCGTTTTTGGGATGCATCCAAACCCAAATCCAAATCATCTCTGCCATCACTTCCTAAAATGATAGTATCTCCTGGTCGAATCCAACAGGTTTCAATCTTTGCTCTCTCTGTTTGCATCCCTAATTTAAAATTAGTGGCTTGTTCGGAAAGGAACTGTGCTTTTCCCTCTCGGTATCGTATCGGAAAAGGATGTTCTGCATTGATATAGTACATATATCCATTTTTTTCATCAACAAGTCCAAAAAGTAAGGACATTGACATTGATCCATCAAACCCTTCAAAAACATTATTCAAATCATTGAGTGCTGTGTGTAACCAACGTTCGGGATAGTAAGTGAATAACACCCCTTCTCGATTCGTTCGTTCGATGAGAGCACGAAAGGCTGTTCCAAATACTAAGACCCCACCTGCTCCTTGCATGGATTTCCCCATCGCATCCCCGTTGGCAAACACACAATAACTACGCCCTCGTAAAACAATTTGGTCAGTAACACAAATATCCCCTCCCAATTCATACTCTCGGTCCTTAAAATGGAAAGATTTCTTCTGTTTGACATAGGATAAAAAAGACACTGATTTAGAGTGATTGCGAATCCCTGAGAGTGGACGTGTGAGAAGTGAAGTGAGATAATAGTCACCGTCTTGTTGTGACTTCAAGCGACTTACTTCCATAATTGCATCTTCATAGGAACGATTGAGTGTTCGTAACATAAGTCCTAACAATAGTAAAACAGAGACAGCTGTGATGAGGAAATCCTCACTCCTTGCTTTCAAAGAAGAATAATCGGAAAACCAATGTGGGAATCCATTTTGGATTTCATTGATCACAAACAGGAGGGAAACAAAAAAAACGATCGCAACACTATCCCATTTTTTACCGAGAATCAACATATTCAGCACAAGGATGGGTGCAAGTAACATCACATTGGCACTGACGATGCCTCCACTGTATTTGATTTGTAAACAGGCAGTGAGTGAACTGATGATAAAAGTAGGGATAATTAAAATTTGAAAGTAACGTTTCACCCGAGATAAATAATAAAATAAAATGGTAGAACCAAATGCTGCCCATAAAGCAAGTAATCCTCCCATTTCAAATCCTTCTCGGAAAAACTCAGATCCAAGTCCAACTAACATGGCTATGAGTCCCGCAAACAATGTGCCATTCAATATCCGGTGGCGCATCACAAATTGGTCAGTAGGACCAAGGACATTTACGATCCAAACGGACAACGTTCGTTTGCTGAAAGAAAGTAAAGATGGGAAATTCGCATGTTTCATCACTTCAAAACCTGGTGTAGTCTGTAATTTTACCGACATTTGTCGAGAAATTAAATGACAAGAAGGAACTCTGGAAATAGAACGAATCGACAAAAGGGAAGATTTTTTTTTAGTCGACAATTGTCGACTATTGTTCATCTTAGGAAAGGAAGGAAAATTTGATGACCCTCGACCCAAAAAAAACTAAATCCATCCAAAAAGAGATGATAACCGCCTGTATTCAGTTAGCTGATCTTGGTTTTTTGGCTGGGATCGGTGGTAATTTAGCGGTACGTGTGGATGAAACCTATATGGTTGTCACACCTTCTGCGAGTGATTATTACACAATGAAACCGGAAGACCTTTGTGTTTTACGCATTGATAACTTACAGATAGTAGAAGGGACAAAACAACCGACAACCGAAAGTGGTATCCATGCTAGTTTTTTTAAGAAACGACCAAACATCAATGTGAGTTTACACACTCACCAACCCTTAGCAAGTGCCATTACATTACTTGGGAAAGATTTAGAATTGAGAGAGAAAGAAACAAAAGAACGACTAGGGGATCGATTGATCATGGTTTCCTATGCTCCTTCTGGAACCTCCTTTTTAGTACGAGCATTTCAATCAAAAATTTCAGACAAATCAAATGGATACTTACTCAAAAATCATGGAATTGTCTGCGGAGCAAAGGATTTAAAATCAGCTATCCGAACTGCTTCGCTGATTGAAAAAGAAGCTTCTGAATTTTTACGACATTCCATTCAAAATCAACCAAATCAAAATCGGCTTTCGTCACGAGTGCTCAAACAAATCAATACGATATTCTTAAGTGTACGACATACTTAAGAAACAATAGGAATCATCATGATCCAATTAGCTAAAAAAACAAATCGGGTGAAAAAAAATCAATCTCCAGACGAATTGGAGTTACTTGACCTATGGAACCGATTGGAATCAAAGGGTTTGTTCCAAAACCTAACAGCAAGTTTGTCCTTTTTATTGCCTGGTGAAGGTAAAATGATCCTAATGGTGAAAGGGGAAGGAAAAAAGAAACAACCTCTTGTCGGAATTTATCATCTAGAAAATCCAAATACAATGTTAAGTGGAGATGATTCATTACCCAATCTCCCATCCTTAATTCGTTTCCATGTTGACCTTTATAAAATTCGCCCTGATGTAGGAGCGATTGTGAGATTCATTCCCCCTTGGAGTTCTCATTTACATGAGATCGACCACCCTCTTCCTCTGGTTTTTGACGAACAATGCCGGCAATTAGGGGCACCAGTTTTACAATTGCCAATCGATCTAAATGGAAATTTATTACCTAGTCCGACGCTAACTTCCGGTGCCAATGGATTTTTGTTAGGTGACGAAGTGATCATCACGAGTGTGACTCGTGAGAAGGCTATTTATAATTGTGAATTGATCGAAAAATGTGCCAAAGCATACCTATTAGCCATTGCCACTGGGGGCAAGGTAAAACAAATTCCATGGTTTGTCCGTTTCATTGCAAAAAGTCGGTTATTAAAAGATGAAAAAAAAGCGATGGATTTTTACAAACGTGGAGAAAGGCCAACTGGTTTCAAAGCCTACTAACAATTGGAACGTTGGGGTATAAAATCAATTCAGCTTTGTTTTATTGATTTAAAATAGGTTCAATTTTTTAATTTCTCTATTTCTTCTGGCCATTCTGCTTTGATTTCTAAAACTTTAGGTAACACCTTTAAGAACTCTTTTACCAATTGAGGATCAAAGTGAGTTCCAGCTTCTTTTTGTAAAAACGACAATGCATCCTCGACTTCCCATGCTTTTTTGTAGGGTCTTACTGTTGTTAAAGCGTCAAAAACATCGGCAATTGCAATGATCCTTCCTTCTAGTGGGATATTTTCCCCTTTTAATTGGTAAGGGTATCCAGTCCCATCAAATTTTTCATGGTGAGTGAGTGCTATGGATTTTGCTAATTTTAACAAACTGGAATGATGGTCTCCTATGATTTCTGCTCCAATTTGCGGATGCCGTTTCATAATCTGCCATTCTTCTTCCGTGAGTTTTCCTGGTTTTTGGATGATGGAATCTGGGATCCCAATTTTTCCAACATCATGCATAGGTGCTGCATTCAGAATTTCTTCTGCACCTTCTTCACTGTATCCGATGGCAAGAGCCAGAGTTTTGGAATAGTGGCTCATACGAATGACGTGCATCCCCGTTTCATTGTCTTTATATTCTGAAGCCATACCCAATCTTTGGATGATTTGTAATCTAGTAATTTTCACTTCTTCACTATCCACGAGCGACAAATGTGTTTTGACTCTCGCTTTGACAATAGAAGGACTGACTGGTTTTGTAATATAATCAACAGCACCTAATTTAAATCCTTTTTCTTCATCTCCTACGTCAGTGAGAGCCGTAACAAAAATCACAGGAATGTATTTGGTACTTGGGTTTTCTTTTAACCTTTGGATGAGTTCATAACCTGTGACTTCAGGCATCATTACATCCAAAAGAATTAAATCAGGACTTTCGCGATTGGCAAGTTCCCAACCTTTCTCTGCATCCTTGGCAAAAAATAGGATATAATCATTTTTAAGAATTTCGTTTAAAATTTGCAAATTGGTAGGTTCATCATCAATGATTAGGACCTTTGCTTTTGTATTCTGTATCATCTATCGATCTCCTAATTGTTGTTCCAGTTTTTTCAAACTTTGTATGGATGTTTCAAAATCAAATTGTTCAATGGATTTTGTAATCGAGTGAATCTCTGTTAGAAATGAAGGTAACGATAGTACCTTCACGAGTTCCTGCCAATCAGTTGGGTTGAGATTTCCTTTTTCGAATGAGAGGATTAGGTTTTGAATCAATTGAATGGCTTTTTTGGTATCTAAAGGATCCAAAGTTTTATTCTCATTAAGATCGGATTGTGGCTCCGTTTCCCCATTGTCTTGGGATAAAATACTTAGAAGGTTTTGGAACTCCGTTTGGACCAAATTCCATAAGGTATGGAACTCAGATTCAGCATGAGATTCGTTTTCCCAATCTTTTAGAATTTGTAAGACTGATTTGATACCCAAATTTGAAGTGACTCCTTTCCATTTATGGATCACTTCCGTGATTTGGTTTTGTGTAGTGATTTGATTTTGGAAATCGGGTATGGTTTTGACTTGTTCACGTAAATAATCTAGCAACACATGAATGTATTTTGTTTTGGAACCATAAATTTTAATCCCTCGATCCCAATCAATTGGAGTTTGGAATGGATCTTCCAGTGTATTTTGATTTTGCAAAGGAGTTTGTTTCTCTATGGAACCGTCCCAAACTTGTTCTGTCTTTGGACCCCGACGTTTCAAAATCCATTTCGCAATTTCTTCGTAAAGTTCCTCTACATCTATAGGTTTAGATACAAATCCATCCATTCCAGCAAGTCTTGCTTGTTCTTTGTCCTCTTCAAATACACTTGCAGAAAGGGCAATAATTGGAGTACGATTTCGCAATCGAGTCGATTCAAACTCACGCATTTGTTTTGTAGCTTCCAATCCATCCATCTCAGGCATCTGGATGTCCATTAGAACCAAATCAAAAAAATTTGTCTGAAACGCATTCAGTGCTTCTAAGCCATTATGAGTAACTTGCACCTTATGTCCGTTTGTTTCCATTAAGATTTGGATGAGTTCCACATTTTGTTTGACGTCATCGGCAATGAGCACATTTAAATTGGGAAGGGAATGAAATTCTTTGTTTTGGATGAGAGTTTCTAAATTCCCTTTTTTTAATGGTAAACTGAAATAAAAATCACTCCCCTCTCCCATTTTACTTTCTACCCAAATTTTCCCACCCATCAGCTCCACCAATTGTTTGGAAATGGTTGTACCAAGGCCTGTTCCTCCGAATCGGCGACTCATCGAAACATCAGCTTGTGTGAATGGTTCAAAAATTTTTTCGAGTCTATCTTCTGCAATGCCAATCCCTGTATCATGGATATGAAACAACACCTGATTTTCGTTTGGTGTGACTGAGAGATGGATATTCCCTTCTTTTGTAAATTTAATCGCATTGCCAATTAAATTGGTTAAGATTTGCCGAATCCGAAGATTATCCCCCTTATAATAATCTTCCAATGAATCTGAATAAAATGTAGTAAATGTTAATCCCTTTTTCTTTGCCTCCATAGCAAATGTTGAGGATACTTGGTCGATGAGAGAGAGTAAAGAAAAGTCAAAAATTTCTAACTCGACTGAACCACGGTCAAGTTTTGCTGAATTCAATATATCATTTAACAGACGTAATAGAGATTTTGCTGCATTTCGTATGGTTTCTAAATGTTTTTTTTGTGGATTGGGTAGAGAGTCCGCAAGTAAAACTTCTGTAAATCCGATGATGGCATTCATAGGAGTACGAATTTCATGGCTCATATTTGCTAAAAAAGTTGTTTTGGTGATCGAAGCCATCTCTGCTTTTTCTTTTGATTCAATCAGAGCCTCTTCAATCATTCGCCTGTCAGTATTATCGAGTATCACTCCATCCAAAAATTTTACTTCTTTGTTTTCATCGTAGACAAGACCACCATATTCCAAAACCCATCGAATGTCCCCACTCCTATGTAAAATTCGATAATTTAATACAAAAGTATCAGAAGTAGCAATTGCATTTTGAATCGTGTTTGATACATGATCTTTGTCATCAGGATGGATGATGTCCGAAAAATTACGAATACGATTTGGTTCTAAAAAATCACTCGCAGGATAACCAGATAAACTATAAATTGCATCACTTAAAAAAATAGAAGACCAATATTCATCAACCAAACACCTATATACAACACCAGGAATGTTTTGGATAAATGATTTTAATTGTTCCTCATTGTCTTTTAAAGCATTTTCAATCATGATTCTCTCTGAGATATCACTAATGAGTCCAACAAAAATATCGTCTTGTGGTAGTTTGGTGTGCCCGATGGCAAGTCGAATTGGAAACGTAGTTCCATCTTTACGAACTGCGATAGTTTCCCTACCAATACCTATGATTTTTGCTTCACCTGTATTCAGATAATTGGATAAGTATCCATCATGTTCTTCTCGAAAAGGGCTTGGCATCAAAATTTTTACATTTTTTCCAATGATCTCCTTAGATGACCAACCAAACATTCGTTCTGCAGTTACATTAAATTCCTGAACAATGCCACGTGTATCAATCATTACGATGGCATCAGCTGCCGTTTCAATGATTGCTCTAAGTCTAGATTCACTTTTGACTAAGTTTTGGAATAAATCCTTGTAGCTGATAAACGCGATTGTAACAACTGCAGAACCAATCACGAATAAACTTCCAAAGCCTACTAAAAAGGCTAAAAACAATTGGTCATTTGTAGAACCTTCTACACTGGTTCCAATCGGTACAACAAAACGAGCAGCTGCCATACCTGTGTAATGCATTCCAGAAATTGCAGAACCCATAACAATTCCGCTAACTAATGTTAAGTAAATACTTCTAATCTTTAGGTTAGAATTTTTTAATCGGAATTGAATGAAAATGGATAGAATCGAAAGTGCAATGGCAACAACGAGTGAAACCAAAAAAAGAATAGGATCATACATCAATTTTGGTTTCATCTGCATAGCAGACATCCCCATGTAATGCATAAATCCAATACCAACACCCACAAGAATCCCGACAGATACCAATTCAAATTTCGAGATTTGTTTTTTGCTAAGGGTCTGCAGAGCAAAGAAGGAAGCAATAAAACTAGGAAGGATGGATAATGTTGTGATCACCTTATTATAGGTTACGGTAGTACATAACTCAAAGGAGATCATTCCGATGAAATGCATGGACCAAACAGCACCACCAAGAGATAAACTTGCCGTAAACAATATCGCAAATCGATAGAATTGATTCCCTACTTCAGAGAATCGATGTAATAGGTATAAAGAAATCCAAGACGCAAGGATGGAAATGAAAATGGATAACAGTACAAACCACGGGTTGTAAGTTCCTTCGACAAAGTACACATTGGTGGGTGAGATGATGAAAAATTCCTGCAATAAATCCATACGTAAATAAACAGTGGTTTAGAAAAAACGAATGTTTCGTCCCCATTCTTTGACTCTCGATGGAGAGGGAAAGGAAGTATTTAGAATCATCAAATTTCAGTTTCCTCCTATCCGTACTATTCCTAAAAAAATCGATTGGAAACAGATCAAAAGTAATGAGATTCACTATGGAGACAAAACCTTTGCAAGTGTGAATCATGTCTTTTACCAACTGGAGATTCGAGTGAGACAAAACCTGTCCTTATCCCAATTTTCTCATTTTACTTTTAGATAAGCAGGAACATTAGAAGGAATGAATATCCCTTCCAAACGAAAACGACAAACCTTTCCTCTCTTACGATTCAAAAAGTATACCAAACGGTTCACCATTCAACTAACATGGAAATAAAATAGATTGCCATTCTCCTGATTCTTCACAACTTACGTTTATGGATAAAAGTTTAGTTGGAAAAAATGCAATCGTAACAGGAGCGGCACTGGGAATCGGAAGGGAAACCTCTCTCCTACTTGCGAAAATAGGAGCCAATGTCATTGTCTCCGATATCAAAGAAGAAGAAGGGAATCTTTTGGTAAACGAAATCCAAAGTTTTGGTGGGTCTGCATCCTTTGTATATTGTGATGTTAGTCGTGAAGAGGATATTATCCAGTTAACCAATTACCTTCCGAACCAAAACAAACGGATCGATATCATGGTGAATAATGCTGGTATCGCCAATAAACCAACATTCATGCACAAAGTTTCAACGGAAGTTTGGAACCAATTGATTTCACTAGACCTAACGAGTGTATTTTGGTGCCAAAAGTATGCAACAAAATTGATGTTAGCCGACAAAAAAGGTGGTTCCATCATCAATGTGGCATCCATTGCAGGGCTTGGTGCCTCCCCTTCCCTTGGTCCCTATTGTGTCGCAAAAGCAGGTGTAATTGAACTATCGACAACTGGTGCTTTGGAAGTTGCGAAGTATGGGATTCGGATCAATGCGGTCTGCCCTGGTTGGACAGAAACGGCAATTCTTGATGTAGCCGGCGAACGGGGGAAATCAGCGATGGAAAAAAACATTCCCATGGCTAGGCTTGGCAAACCATCGGAGGTAGCAAACTTGATTGTTTTTTTAGCATCAGAGGAATCGAGTTTTATCACTGGATCCGTGTACCGGATCGATGGGGGGACTAGGAGTTAGGTTTGGGAAAGGGATCTGCAGGGCTCGGTCTGACGAATGTCAGACGGGAGCGTTTAGCGCACCCCGAAGGAGCCCGGTCCCCGAATAAAACCAATTTTGCATTCAAGTAGAATTGAATGTACCAATTGAATCAATTTTTCGGGGATTCACCCTACCTCATCACTTCAAATAAACGGCCGAGTAAACTGTCTTGGGTTTGCATGGTTTTGGAATTGGCTTCATAAGCACGGTTCACTTCAATCATATCCACCATCTCTGTCACAACCGATACGTTAGATGCTTCCAAATACCCCTGTAACACTTGCGGGGCAAGTAGTTCTGGGAAAGGAGTTGGTTCACCCGATTCCGGAGTGTCGGAATAAAATGAATCCCCTTCCTTGTCGAGATGGCGCGGGTTTTCCACTGTGCGGATTTTCAATTTATCAAGTAACACTGGTTCTTCGAAACGATTTTCGCTAAAATTGGTTCCATCCTTTGGTGCGGTTCCAAGTTTGGCATTGATATAAATCTCACCATTTTCCTTCACAAGGAAATTTCCTTGGTTCACTTGGATGGGACCTTTTTCGCCAAGGAGAGGAAATCCTTGTGGGGTTACGACAAAACCATTTTTATCGAGTACAAAACTACCACTCCGAGTGAGGCGTTCACCCCGGTTGGTCAGAACAGAAAAAAAGGCAGGTTTTTCCATTCCTGGTTGGTCTTGGACCATAAGGTCGAAGATATTGTCAGTTTTTTTCACTGCCCCTTGTTCAAATCTTGTGTACACTTCGTTCACTTCGGCACCAAACCCTAGTTTACCGACAACTGGAGAGGTATCAAAGGAACCCATGGGAGTTTTTCCAATCCCATCTTCAGAATAACGATGTAATAACATTTCAGGAAAGGTTTTGAAGACAGTGGTATCTTTTTTGAATGCAGTTTTATCCACATTGGCCAAATTATTGGCAATCACATCCATACGCACTTGTTGGGAAATCATCCCGTTTGCACCAGTATACAATCCTCGTAACATAAGTCCCTACCTATGTTTCCAATCGACCAAATCCCCGATTTCCCCAAGAGAAAATGCGACATAGTCAAAAAAGAGTTGAAGTTTTGGAGATTTTTTCGGAAAAATGAAGGACATGAAGTTATCTATCGGAAACCTCCCCCAATCACTTACGGACGATGCCCTCGAGAAACTTCTTTCCGCACATGGAAAGGTAACACACCTACAAATCAAACGTGACAAACTCACTAAGGTTTCACTTGGGTATGGAACCGCAGAAATGACTGATGCAGATGCGGAAAAAGCCATCGCAAACCTCAATGGAAAGGAATTGGAAGGGAAAAAAATCGTCGTGGTCAACCAAGAAGAATTGACCAAAGCGCAAAATGAAGCCCAAAAGAAAAAAGGAAGTCCTGCAGTTGCAAAACCAACCTTTGGTAGAAACCAAACATCGGGTGGCGGTAATACAGGAGTCCAACGCCGTGGTGGTTCTCGCGGGTCCTAAATGAAACAATTACATGGAAGTTATCTCTCCGTTGGTGCCGGAGAGAACCAAATCCCTCTCATTCGCGCAGCGAAACAAAGAGGACTTAAGGTCATTGCTGTGGATAATAATCCAATGGCACCTGGCCTTGTTGAGAGTGATATTAAAATATTAGAATCTACTCACGAATACCGTAAAATTTTACACGCAATGAGTAAGGTCCCTCTTCCCTATAAATTACTTGGTGTGGGATCGAGGTCTTATGGTAAAGCAGTGTATACGGTTTCCTATCTTGCTGAAAAACTAAAACTACGTGGAAATCCAAGAGAAAGCACAAATCTATTTTTAGACAAAGAGAAGTTTAAACAATCAGTTTCCAAATATGGAATTCCAGTTCCATCCCTGATTCCCACTTCAGTTTCAACAAAAACAAAAGATAAAAAATTAGATCTACAATTCCCATTGATTGCCAAACCCAAGGAAGGATCTGGCAAAAAAGGAATTACGATCCTTGAGTCAGAAGTTGATTATAAAAAATTCTTAAAAAACAAATCGAGTGAGACGTATTTAATCGAACAGTATACTCCAGGAGATGAAGTGACTGTCCTTGGGTTTGTCATCAATAAACGTTTTTATTTAGTATCACTTACTGACAAAGTCACAACAGGTATCCCTCTATTTATGGAAGTGGCGCACATAACACCTTCGCAACATTTAACAATGGCAGGAGAATTAAAAATGATCTGCCAAAGCATTGTGACCGCTTGTAAGTTAAAAACGGGTCCCTTTGTTGCTGAATTTAAAATCACCAAAAACAAAGAATGTATTCTCATTGAAGCAACACCTGAAGTGGGCGGTGAGTTTTTAGCAGACCAACTATTACCTGCACATTATGGGTATGACTATTTCAAAGATTTACTCTCTGTCACGATAGGTGAAAAAACGAGGCCTCAATTTTTAAAAACTCCCGGAAAAGGGATCACACATTCTGGTATCTTTTTTATCCTTCCTTCCACCAAACAAAAAAAGGTGACGGAAACAAAAGGCTTCGTTCCCAATTCGATGGAAACTTTGTTCTTTCAAAAACAGTTGATACCAACGGGAACAAGTTTGGAAACACGGGAAGGAAACCACAGACGAACCTACGCATTTGGTATCTCTACCAAACAAAATATTTCCCAAAAAGAATGGTACAAGTCAATCCTTGACCGAATGGAAACATGAAAAACGTCTGGGACAAACACTACGAAAGACCAAAATCAAAACTAAATTTCCCGGATGAGAATCTGGTACGCCTACTGTCTAAAATTGATCCACCAAATCGAAAGGCATTGGATTTTGGTTGTGGATCAGGTAGGCATACTTTCCTTTTACAGAGTTTTGGATACGAAGTAAAGGCTTGTGACAATGCCAAAACCACCATTGATTTACTAACAAAATCGGAACCATCCATTGAGTTCCTCCACACTCCAAACCTCCCATTACCATTTGGACCAAACGAATTTGATGTGATTGTCAGTTGGGGAGTATTTCATTATAACAATCGCAGTGATGCAAAAGAACTCCTTTCTTCTCTTTACCAATCTTTAACACCAAACGGGTATTTGCTTGGTTCCATTCGAGCTGAAGGTGATACACATTTAGGTTTAAGCCAAGGCACAATCAACCTAACTGATCTTAGTGGAGGGTATGCCGAAACGTATTCACTCCAAGACCTTAAAGATTTTTTATCGATTTTTTCCGAAGTTTCGATCGGTTATACAGAGAGAACACCACTCGGTAAACTCACAGAACGAATTTGCCACTGGTTTTTCCTTGCGAAAAAATAATGGATGAGTTGGATTCTTTAAGAAAAGAATGCCCTCTCCAAGGTGAGTGTGATTGGAAACCACTTTACCAAACGAAAGGCCATTACAAAGGTTTGTCCATTGTTGAATGCCAAACCTGCAAACTCCAAGCACTTTCACCACGACCCAACCAAAAGGAATTATACACAAAAGAGTATTACCAAGGGAAAGCCGATTACAGTTATATAGATGAACGAGAACAAAAACCATTTTTTCGTTTTGTCTGGAAGGCAAGGATCCAAAACATCAAACGTTTTTGTCCCACTGGCCATTTTTTAGACATTGGTTCTTCCTTTGGTGGATTTTTGGAAGTAGCTAGGGAAGAAGGTTACTCTGTCCAAGGAGTGGAAATTTCCGCATATGCAGCTAGTTATGCGAATGAAAATCAAATCCCAACATTCAATGGCAATCTTTATGAGGCAAATTTTCCAAATCAAAGTTTTGATGTGATCACAATGATCGAAGTGATCGAACACATAGAAAATCCACTTTCCTTTTTCCAAGAATTAAATAGGATTTTAAAACCTGGTGGGTTACTACTTCTACAAACTGCAAATTTTGAAGGTTGGCAGGCAAAAACGGAAGGTTCTGGTTACCATTATTATATGCCAGGGCATGTGTTTTATTACTCTGATACCCTGTTAAAAAAAATATTGACTCGTCTTGGATTTGGAAGTTTCGTATCTTACTTCGGTGTGGATTTTCCATTAATGGCTAAACTCAAAAAAGTAAGGGGTTCCTTCCAAACTTGGAAAGATTACCTGAAATGGTTTCGCATTTCCTATTATCATTTTTTATCCAAAATGAAACGGAATGGATTCCCCCTCACCTCTAGTTATGTTTTGTATGCATTTAAAAAATAGGACAGTTTATGAGCGACACCATCAAAACCCCTCTCCTTGTTCGTCTGACAACCATTCCAGAAACACCTAGTATCAAACAAAAAATCATTTTAGGTTTACGAGTGTTACTTGTATCGGTGCACCGATTTATGAAAGATGATTGTCTGATCATTGGCTCAAGTTTAGCTTACACAACAATAGTTACACTCATTCCAACATTAACTGTCGCTCTTGCTCTCATCACGGTGGCGTCCGGAGTGCACACAAACCAAGGGGAACTAGTTGATAAAATCAATTCATACTTATTACAAAACAATATCCAATTTGATATCACTCCCTATTTAGAAACTCTAACAGATATTATCTCCACAGCAACACAAATTGGAGCTGTTGGATTTGTAGTATTCATCTTTTCTGCCACAGCTGTATTACGTTCGTTAGAAAAAGCATTTCATATCATTTGGAAAATTGACTTTCATCGAAATTTTATCAATAAATTTGTGTTTTATTTTTTCCTAATTTCTTTCGGACCATTGTTATTCGTTGTTGGTAAAAATATTACAGATACAATTTCTGATTCTGTTCGTTCACCACATTTAAAGTCTATTGTTGCAACGAAACATGGAGAAATTTGGGTGGCGGGAGAAAAAGGGAATATTGGTGTGATGCGAGAGTTGAACAAATCCATTTCCTTCATTCCGGAAGCAAGTATTGATTTTGAAAATATGCTCTGTATTGATATGGAAACCGTCGAAACAGGAACATGCAAAAAACCAAATATCAGAAAAGAAAACTTTTTTCGAATCCGAAGTGTAGGGAATGATTTATTTACCATTTCGGAAGAAGGTACTTTTTTATACTCGAATGATTTAGGAAAATCTTGGAAAGTACATGCACTAAAAGGAATTTTAGTTTCCGATTTTGGTGCGATTGATTACGACACACTCTACATTTTAACAAAAGATACAAGAACCTTACGTTATGACTTAGGAAAACCATTTAAGGAAATCAAACGATTCCATGATGAAGCAATCACACCAATCCGAGTTCGATTTTTCTCCGAAAAAGACGGATTCATTTTGGACCGAGAAGGAAGGTTATGGAAAACGAGTGATGGTGGTACAACATTTTTCCCACAAGAAATCTCTAGCAAACCTCTAAACGATATCTCCTTTCTCAATCGTAGTGTGGGTTTTTTAGTTGGAGATAGTGGCGCTATTTTCAAAACAACTGATGGTGGTTATACTTGGACAGATCTTAGCCATAGAAAATATTCGTATGAACGTGTTTGGGTATTTGTTTCTCCAAAAAAACAAGATTATGATATCTTTGTTTTAACCTCACTCGGAGACATTCTCCTATCAGAAGATGAAGGTGAAAATTGGTCAGTTGCTTACAAAGGAAAAGCAGGAATGATCTTAGATATGTTATTACTCTCTAAGAAAAAATCAGATTCTAATTTAGAAAATGGAGTCCCAAAAGAGACAGTTTCTTCCATTGTTTCTAATACGTTAACATCCGAAGAACCAATTGAAATCGAAAACCAAAATGAGGCAGAAAGTCCAAATGAGGGAATGTTAGGAATTGTTGGAGTTGGTGAATTTAATAAAATCATTCGTGTAGAAGAAGATGGGAACGGCCAAACCATTTGGAAAAAATACCAAGGTGGGAAACGGTTTTTTTCTCTTTATTCCATTTTTCAATTTTTATTACCACTGTTAGCATTATGGTTATTCTTCTTACTGATTTTTAATATCATTCCGAACACAAAAGTTCCACTCAGAGCCTCATCGATTGGTGCTGCCGTTACAGGTTTGATTCTCATTTTGTTTTTTTGGGGGTTTATCAATATTTACCTCACTTCTTTCACCGAAAAAACAATGTTAGTCTATAAAGCATTGGCAGCCATTCCCATCACCTTACTTGCAATTTATTCCATTTCACTCATCATCTTGTATGGAGCAGAAGTAACGGCAACCCTTCAATTCCCTGATCGATACTTACTTCCGAAACATCCTTTTGATGATATTGATGGAACTCTTTCCTTTGAATTTTATAAAATTCTGCAAGTATTAACACTCACCTATTCTCACCAACAGAACCAAGGTGAACTCATCAAACTTTCACAATTACGAAAGTCACTTGTTTTACCTGAAAAGGAATTAAATCAAATATTGGACAAATTAACAGAGGCTCAATTCATCCAAATCACGGAAGACAAACGTATCACACCAATGAAATTAAAAGAACAAATCAATTTGGTATCAGTGTATGAAGAAACTTCTAGTTTTAAATTGGGTGCACCAAAAGAAAGGGCAAGTTTGTCGCCAAAACTAAACGATAACCTCACCCAATTGGAAGAAAAATGGAAAGAAGAACTTCGAAAAACTTCTTTCTCGAATTTGATTTAAAGATACGGTTTTGATTTCACAGGCGGAAGAGACGCAGACATTTGTTTGTAGATCTCTTCTGCAAGTCCCATGGATTCATTTTGTGAAATATTCTTAGCATACTCATCATAAAGCATATCTTCGAAAATTTCTTCTGCATACCCACCATCGATGAGTTTTTCTTTATGGATGGTGTTTTTCATTTCTTTTAACATCATCTTCACAAATACAGATTCAAATTCCACTGAAGCATCATATAATTTTTTACGATACGGATCCGCAGTAATTTCCTCACGGATGTTTTGTGGTACTTTTAAAGAAGAGGAACTCACCTTTCCCATGAGTTCTTCATGGGTCTCGAGTAAATTCTGGAATTCCGAACTATTTTTTCCGTTTATTTCTTTCCCTTTGGGGTCAGATAACGACTTCATCCGATTCAGGATGGTTTCGTCTTTGGATCGGCTGAGTCTTCCTGAGTAATCTTGGATTTTGTGAATGTCCATATTATGTCTATTAAAAGTATCGGCAGAATTTCCAATTACTGGATCACAAGTTCTGCTTTTAATGCCCCTTGTTTTTTTAAGGCTTCTAAAATGGAGATGATATCCTTTGTGGAAGCTCCCACCTTATTTAGGGCTCCTACCACATCCGATACCTGGGTGGTTTCCTTCAGAACAAAAACAGACTCACCCTTCCCATCGTCTTGGATGGGGAAAAAATACCGTGATTTGTCTCTGTTGGCGATTTGGATGGATAGACCTTGTTGGGAAATGGCCACCTCATCAATGGCAATGTTTGCTCCCATCACGATGGTTCCCGTGCGTTCATTAATGACCACCCTTGCCACGGGAGACGAGTTGATGGTTAGGTTTTCTAATTTTGATAAAAAAGTTAAATCTAGTTTCGGTGCACCTGTCACCAATTCACCATTAGGACCAGTTGAGTCTTTTGCCATTGGTAGAGGAACGAGTATTTCTGTTGGTGACACCACTTCAGGAACCACCGATAACTCAGAGGTAATGGTATCCACAATGGCTCCCATGGTTGTGTAATCCTTCTCTAGTAATGTGAGTTTCACTGATTTGGTGACGGGAGCATTCGGGATGGATTTTTCCAAAATAGCTCCAAACGGAACAAGTGCCGTGTTCGAACCAGATTTTTTATCAGCTCCTCTCTTTTTCTCTTTACCACCAAACACAAGTACACCGGAAGCAACTGCAATTGTTTCTCCATTACCAGCTTTCAGTGGAGATTGGAGTAATACTCCACCTTCTAGAGAACGGGCATCACCAAGTGAAGATACGACAACATCAATTTTATCCCCTTCTTTTAAATTCACAGGGACATTGGCAGTGATGAGTACGGATGCAGTGTTTTTCGCATCTCGCAAATTCTTTTTGGTATTCACCCCAAGACCTGCGAGGTAGTTTTGGAGTGCTTCTTCTGTTAAAGGGTTTTTGGTATCCCCTGTTCCATTAAGGCCCACCACAAGACCAAATCCTGTCAGTTGGTTCTCCCGAACTGCATCAATTCGCACGAGATCTTTCAGCCTTGTTTCCACCGCAAAAAGGGAACCGCTGGAACAAAAGAAAGAAAATAAGAAAAGAAATATCGAAACTCCCTCTCTTCGAATCAGTTGAAGATTTGTAGGCTTCAAGTTTGCATTTGCGACAAATTCCAACTTTGTGAAAGTTTTGTTCATTTTGTTGTTTCGAATCATAAAGGATTACTCACTTTCACCTAAGAGTCGTTTAATGTTTTTTAAGATGATTTCTTGTTTTTCTTTGTCAGAAAGTTCTGCTTTTTCTGTTACAGATCCGTCTGGATTTGTAATCCGTTTCATTTGGATATTGGGATCATTTAATTCTTTCGGATTGAGTGTTCCTTGGTATTCCACTCGCAGATTGGCAATCAGGTCACTGGCAATGAATCGATTTTTATCTAGGTCTTCTGGTGAAATCGTTCCCGACAAACGAAGGTTAATTCTTTCTTCCGAAAGATTAAATACACGACTGCCTTCTAATTCTAAATTACCAGTACCTGGATCTATGCCAGTCACAAGAACTGCCATCACACCCACCACTTTCCCTTGGGATTTGGATTTTCCCACTTTGGATCGCATATAGGTAGAGTTTGCGGTATAATTGGGAAGGTCTGGGACTAATTTTTTATCAGGAACGGTTTTGATATCATTGTCAAAAGTTGCTTTGTATTCCGATTCGTATTCAACGCGAAGTCCGTTTTTCAAAACCACTTTCACAACGGTTCCTGGTTGGATGGTTTTGGGATACGAATACGGGTCCTTGTCCTTCCATAAAGATTCTGCATGTAAGGTAGAGGACATTGTTAGGGAAGACAATGATGCCAGAAATTCGCAGTAGGATGTGATCATAAAACAAAAAAAGACAACAAAACACTGAGCCAAAGGACGTTTCCAAAGAGATCGAAAAACCAAAAAGGAAGGACTGTGTTTCACGACTGTTTTCCTTTTTGCAGATCTGGAATTGGATAAAAACTTGGAATTGGATTTTAAATCAAACATCACTTATCTCTCTTCCAAAAGGCAAACACCTTCGTTTTGTACACGTGCTTTGATCGTCTTTTGCGTAGCCAAATTCAAAAGCGGAATCTCTTCTCCCTGATTCCCTGACGAAAGAGCTCTTGTTTTGATTTTTAATAATAGATTTCCAATCGTGTAAACAAGTTCCACTTCCTGGCCACGTTCGATGGTATGGAGTGTGCGCACTTGTTTTTTTTCGATCGCAGTGTCTGGCAAAAATCCATTGAGTGCTGTTTTACCAACGGGGTTTTCCTCCGTGAATTCCCGAAATGAATCGGCAGAAAAAAAACTGCGTAGTTCCACATCGTTTTCTGTTAAAACCGTTTTTGCTGGAATTTCTTTCGTCGTGAAGTATGCTTTTTTCTTTTCTTCAATGAGGAAGGGTATGGATTCTGAATGCACGAGTTTCCCTTCGAAGTAAAAATCCAAGGGAAACAAACGTTTTCCGGGATGAAGGGAACGGCCAAGGCTTCGCCAAACAGGAGAGGTCCCTGAAATGATAGGAAAGGATTCCTTTTCGGATTGGATCCGAAAGTTTTCTCCCATTTCGCCTAAACCATTTTGGTTCGAAAGTGAGAGTGCTTTCCAGAGAGAATCTTCTAATTCTTTTTTAGAGGCATTGGATGTTCTCGGAAGTAGGATGCCTTCTTTTCCCATCACTTCAAAGGATGTTTCTCCTCCAAATTCTTTGGAATAAAGAGTTGTGATCGTATCTGTGAGAGATTCAGGACTGATGATGATCGGTGCTTTTACATTACGGAATACAATTGGATTCCAATTTCCTTTCCAGTTGGTAAATTCTGACAACCGTACCTCACCAACACCAATAATGGTTTTTGGTTTGAGATACAATCGGTTGTTTTCTTTGTTTGCAAACAAAGACAAACAAAACACCATACTAGTGAGAATGGAAATCCAAACTTTCATTAACGTTTGAGACCAATCGCCGTAGAAAGCATGTTATCCGAAGTTTGGATGGTTTTGGAATTGGATTCGTAAGCCCTTTGTGCTACAATCATATTCACCATCTCTTCTACGATTTTTACGTTACTCATTTCTAAAAATCCTTGTAAGACACTCCCATACCCTTCTTGGGAAGGCATTCCTGGAATTTCTTGGCCAGAAGCAACGGTTTCTCGGAATAAGTTTTTACCCACAGCTTGGAGGCCGGCTGGGTTTACAAATCGATAGAGTTCCAATTGGCCAATGGTTGTCGGTCGAATATCATTCCCAATTTTCACTGTGACTTCCCCTTCTTCAGAAACCATAAGAGTATTTAAGATGGCATTTTCAGGAAGGATGATGGGTGGTTCGAGTAAATACCCGTTTGAAGTGACCACTTGTTGGTTGGAATCTATTTTAAAGGATCCGTCTCGGGAATACGAAAAAGTGCCATCAGGCATTTGGATTTTGAAAAATGCCATCTCACCAGTAAGAGCAAGGTCTAGTTTATTTCCTGTCGCTTGGAAGGAACCAATTTCGAATAACTTCTGTGTGGCGGCAACTTTCACACCATGCCCCACATTCACACCAGTAGGAATTTCGGAAACAGAGGTAGCTGGAGTTCCCGCAAGCACTTGGTGTTGGTACACTAAATCTTCAAAGTCCACACGGTTTTTCTTAAATCCTGTGGTGTTTACGTTGGCAAGGTTATTGGCAACGGTATCAATATGAAATTGTTGGGCAATCATCCCGGTAGCGCCGGTCCAAAGGGATCGCATCATAAAAAGGCACCTCTACAGCTTCTATCGGAAGACTGTCAAAAAAGCTAAGTGTCTTTTTTTATGATTATGTCTTATTTTCCTGTACTCCCAAACCCACCCGTCCCACGTTCTGTATCCGCAAGTTCCGTGACCACTTGGATCGGGAATTTCACTACTGCTTGGATCACCATTTGTGCCACCCGTGTGCCTGGTTCCAATAGATAGTCGGATCCACTCAGATTCAGTAAGGGAACGAGGATCTCACCCCGGTAATCGGAATCAATGGTGCCAGGGCTATTGGGCATGATGATCCTTTGTTTTGTGGAAAACCCACTCCTAGGTCTGATTTGCCCTTCATACCCTTCTGGGATCGCCATGGCAAGACCGGTCGGAACCAATACCACTTCCCCTTTTGGGAGGAGTAGATTTTCCGGAAGGCAAGCCGTGAGATCCATACCCGCTGCCCCTTCTGTTTTGTATTCAGGGACTAAAGCCCCCTCTCTTAGAATTTGGATTTGCAAGTATTTGTGAGAAGCTAACATAAATTCCTTTGTATCATACTAAAATTGGATGTCCCAGAATCAAAATTACAAGTTCGTATGCAGAGGAAATGCGATCATAATGAGGAACCCGAACTTTGGAGGACTAAACTAGTTGGTTTCCGTTAACCGCCAAACTGCATCGGGATTTTGGCAAATTGGGTTTCTGTCATATCTCCCACACAAGACAAATGCACTTTGTCTAAACCAAACATCTCTTTGGCAGCTAGATTAATTTCCTCTAAGGTAACTGACTTAATTGCCTTCATACGATCTTCCAAAGAATAATAGGTTCCGTAATAGATTTCCTGTAATCCAATATTATTCATTCGGTTTTCAGGCAGTTCATACCCGATGGCAATCGATCCCATTTGATTGGATTTGGCATCGGCAAGTTCTGTTTTGGAAAAACCATGTTTGGTGATTGTCTCCAATTCCTTGAGAATGAGTTCCACACATCGTGCTGCTTTTTCTTTGGAAGTGGCAGAAGAGATGGAAAATAACCCAGTGGTTTTATAGTAAGAGGGAAAACTATAAATGCTATAACAAAGCCCTTCTTTTTCACGGATGTTTTGGAAAAGACGAGATGCCATTCCTCCACCGAGAATGGTGGAAATAAGACCAGAAACAGTCACAGTTCGGTAGTCTCTTTTTTTTCCATTCACACCGAGCATGATATGAAACTGTTCAATTTTACGACGTTCCAAATGTTTCGAATAACTTTTTTTAGGTGCTGGAATGACGAGTTCTGTCGGGTTTTTGCCTTTTGGGTTTTCAAAGGAAAAGTATTTTTTGGTGAGGTCTAACACCTTCTCCCAAGTAAAATTTCCCGAAACAGAGATCACCATATTCTTTGGGAAATAATGTTTTTCAAAAAACGTCCGTATGGATTTTTCTGTAACACCTGTTACTGATTTTTTAGTACCAATGATATCACGTCCGTAAGGTGACTTCCCAAAGATATTGCGAAAGTAATAATCGTATACAAAGTCATCAGGTGCATCTTCATAGGAACGCATCTCTTCCATGATGACACCCTTTTCGGTATGGATGTCTTCTTTTCGAAAGAGGGGTCGAAAGAGCATGTCAGATAAAATTTCAAAGGCAAGTTCCGCTTGGTTTTTGATGGCAACTACATAGTATTGTGTGTATTCACGTCCAGTAGACCCGTTTAAAATCCCACCCACTCGTTCGATGGATTCTGCGATTTCTTTACTTGTGCGCGTTTCTGTGTCTTTGAAGAGCATATGCTCTAAAAAGTGAAAGTAACCATGTTCGGAATTGGTTTCCGCAAGACTGCCTTGTTTTAAAAAAACACCCACCCCCATAGAGGATGCGTGTTTCATAGGTTGGAAAAGAACTGTAAGACCATTGGGTAATACAGTTCGTTTGCATTCAATGACGGGTGCCATTTGGTTCACTCCCCCCAAACAGAAGTTTGGGGACTGTTTAGTTGTCTAAAAGGACGTCCTTTCTGGAAAGATCAATTTTTCCCATTTTATCAACGGAAATCACTTTCACTTTGATTTTTTCCCCTTCGGAAACAATGTCACGAACTGATTGAACTCGTTTCACATCTAATTTAGAGATGTGGCAAAGTCCTTCTTTTCCTGGTAAAATTTCAACAAAGGCACCAAAGTCAGCGATTCGTTTGATGACACCTTCGTAGATTTTTCCTACTTCAATTTCTTCAAAGATTCCATCGATCATGGCAATGGCTTTTTCTTTGGACTCTTCACTTGGAGAGGCAATGGTTACCTTTCCAGAATCATCCACAGAAATTTCCGAACCCGATTGTTCGATGATGGCACGGATCATTTTCCCACCAGGGCCAATGAGTTCTCCGATACGATCTTTTGGAATTTGTTTTTGGGTGATACGAGGAGCGTTCTCGCTTAAGTTTCCTTTGACAGAAGAAATCGCTTTGTTCATCTCACCGAGGATATGGTCACGACCCACTTCGGCTTGTTCGATGGCTTTTTGCAAAACTTCGAGTCCAAGACCATTTACTTTTAGGTCCATTTGGAAGGCAGTGATGCCTTTTTTCGTTCCTGCAAGTTTAAAGTCCATATCACCAAAGTGGTCTTCGATCCCAGCAATGTCAGATAGTACTGCAAAACGACCTTTTTCATCACTGAAAAGTCCCATGGCAATTCCCGACACAGGGCCAGAAATCGGAACCCCACCCGCCATAAGCGCTAAGGTACCCGAACAAACAGATGCCATTGAAGAGGATCCATTGGATTCTAAAATTTCAGACACAAGTCTTATCACATACGGAAACTCAGTTTGAGTCGGAAGGACTTTTTTAATGGCACGTTCTGCAAGGTTACCGTGACCAATTTCTCGCCTTCCAGGGCCTGAGTTACGTCGCACTTCACCTACTGAAAACGCAGGGAAGTTATAGTGTAACATAAAGTTCTTTTCTTTTGAACCTTCGAGTGTTTCGTACCTTTGGTTGTCCGAAGTCGTTCCGAGTGTCATCACTCCAAGAGACTGTGTTTGCCCTCTTGTGAAAACAGCAGAACCATGTGGTCCAGGTAGCACATCAATCTCACAGGAGATTTGTCGGATTTCGTTTGTTTTACGACCGTCAAAACGAATCCCTTCACCTAGCACGAGTTCACGAACGACTTCATATTCTAATTCATGAAGGAAATGTTTGATTTCTTTGGTTTTGTCTTCTGGAGCCAATAAGGTTTTAAAATGTTCAACCGTTTCTTTATTAATGGCTTTGATGTCATCGTTACGTTTTGCTTTGTCTGCATTTTTGTTAGCAGCAGTCAAACGTTCGAATGCGAACTCACGAATTTTTGCATGGAGTTCTTTATCAGGAGTTTTTAAAACGACTTCTTTTTTAACAGTTCCGTTTTTCTTCGCCAATTCTTCTTGCATTGCCACAGCCACTTTCAGCTGTTCTTGTGCAAAACGAAGGGCTGCCATCATGTCTTCTTTGGAGATTTCGTTTGCTTCCCCTTCGATCATGACGATGGCATCTTTGGTTCCTGCGACTACTAAATCCAAATCAGATTTTGTGATTTCTTCATTGGTTGGGTTTAGGATAAACTCACCAGCAATCCTTCCGATACGAGCACCCGCAATCGGGCCTGCAAACGGAATGGAAGAAACAGAAAGTGCCGCCGAAGCTGCGTTAATCGCATGGCCTTGGACAGAAACTTGTTTGTCAGCAGATAATACTTGTACAAGAAGTTGGACTTCCGAGAAGTAACCTTCTGGGAACATAGGACGGATAGGACGATCTAGAATTCTAGAAAGTAATACTTCGTGTTCGGCAGGTTTTGCTTCCCGTTTGAAGTAACCACCAGGGAAACGACCTACTGAGTAAGCTTTTTCCGTGTATTCGCATGTAAGAGGGAAAAAATCTTGGCCTTCTTTTGGTTCGTCCGCTGCACAAACAGTGGCAAGCAGAACCAAATTTCCGGTTTTGTATACAACCGACCCGTGAGCTTGTTTCGCCCACTTGCCGGTCTCTAGGGTAATGGAATCTCTACCCCAAACACCAGTGAACTCTGTAGCCATAGGAATTATTTCCTAAGGCCGAGTTTTTCAATCAGCTTTTTATAACTTTCTAAGTTGGAACGTTTTAGGTATTCCAACAAACTCTTTCTCTGGTTTACCATAGCGATAAGGCCACGGCGAGAGTGGAAGTCCTTCTTATTTGCTTTGAAGTGTTCCGTAAGGTCTTTAATACGAGAGTCGAGAAGAGCGATTTGTACTTCTGCAGAACCTGTGTCGTTTGGTTTGCTACCGAATGTAGCAATGATCTGCTGTTTTTGTTCTTTTGTGATCATACTAGTGTCCAGATTTTAAGAAGGACTCATTTAGAAAACATAATTTTTGCAGAAGGATCAAAAAATACTTTTCGGTAGCGGTAGGGAATGTGGTTCGGTTTCTCTTCGTAAGAACACCAGGCAAGGATTGTGGTTTCGTCAGCATCCACGATGTAAAACCCAAGGGAATCGGCTTCGGGGAGTTTGTCCCAGATATACCCACCATGGATGACTGCTTTTTTCTCAGCCTCGTCTACGATCCGTAACGGCAATGGAAACACTTCTTTCCAGTTTTTGAGGTCAGTTGCCGAGACCTCCGCCAGAGTTTTGGCAGAAGAGACGTTATACTCTCCGATCGATTCCCGCACAAGCCTACCCAGGGAAAGTGGGATCCCCCATTTGTCAGAAAGGTCAAGGACGAGTTTTCGAATGTAGGTTCCAGAGCTCACATGGACCCGGAAACAAAACCCAACTTCTGTTTTTTTGATATCTGTAACGGAATGGATGGTGATGGTCCGTTCCTTTTCTTCCACCTCAGTTCCCTCTCGAAAGAGGTCGGATTGGCGTTTGCCCCCTACTTTCAGAGCCGAGATTTTGGGTGCTTTTTGTGTTGTGAGTTTTGTGAGACTTTGTAGTTCCTCTTCCAATTGTTGGACGGAGAAGAGCGATTCAAATTGTTTGCGGGAGGATATACGTTCGTCAATTTCTACCATTCCATCCGGGTCACCTGAATCGGTGCGGTATCCCACAATCACTTCTGCCAAATAGGTTTTGTCTTTTCCGAGGAATACTTGAGAGAAGGCAGTATAATCCCCGCAAGGTAAAATGAGTAGACCTTCGGCAAATCGGTCGAGAGTTCCTGTATGCCCTACGGATTTTTGATTTAACAATCGTTTTGTTTTCAAAACCAAATCGGAACTTGTAATCCCAGGTGGTTTGTAGACAAATAAAAATCCAGATACATAGGGTTTTGCCATTCGAGGTCACCAAATTCAATTTAGGTGCTTATTATTTATTTTCTTTTGCAGGAAAATCCGATTGGGAATCTGTGGTTTCTGTTTCGGAATCGTCAGACTCTGCTTCTTTGCTTTCCTCATCAGTGTCTTCATCCTCATCTGTTTCATCGGGATGGAGTTCTTCAAATAAAGTTTTTGGGGCAGATTCATCGATGAGGCGATTCACTTCTAAACTTTTGATATAGTTATTATCCCAGACAAAACTAAACTTTGGGTTCGTATGTAAGTGGAGGTTTTTTCCAACAAGTGAAGATAAAAACCCCGCACAAGAAACAAGTCCTTGTGTGAGTTTTTTTCGTTCGTTGTTATTACAAAGGGCCGTGAAGTATACCTTCGCATACCGTAAGTCTTCGCTGATTTCAATCCTATGGAAACTTGGTAAAAAGACCCGAGGGTCCTTTACCTTGCCTTCCAAAATCGCAGAGGAGATGAGGCGAATGATCTCCGATTCGAGTTTTTTCATTCGAATGGGATTCATTTAGACCGCCTTATAGTTTACGAGCAATCTCGCGAATCTCGTATGCTTCGATTTCATCACCCACGGAGAAGTCATTGAATCCATCGAGTAAGATACCACACTCAAATCCAGTGAGAACATCAGCCACATCGTCTTTCATACGTTTGAGGTTTTTGATTTTCCCTTCCCAAGTGATCTCACCTGTTTCGCTGGAAATCACACGAACGTATGCTTGTTTGGTCACCTTACCGGATTTCACCATACAACCTGCAATGTTCCCCACTTTGGAGATTTTGAATACATCACGGATTTCGACTTTACCAATGATGTTTTCCACTTTTTCAGGTTCGAGCATTCCTTCCATGGATGCTTTCACTTCATTGACCACATCGTAGATGATGCTATAGTATTTGATTTCGACTTTTTCTTTCTCAGCAAGAGAAACCGTTTTTGGATTCGCACGAGTGTGAAAACCAATCACGATCGCATTCGATGCCGATGCTAGGATGATATCGGAATCCACAATCGCACCAGTTCCTGCATGGATCACATTGAGGCGAACATCTGCCGTTGAAAGTTTTTCAAGGGCTTCTTTTACCGCTTCTGTCGATCCACGTACGTCTGCTTTGATGATGACTTTGAGTTCTTTGAGGGCACCTTGTTTGATGATCTCACTCATATTATCGAGTGTCACACGAGTTGCAGCATTTTTCGACTGGCCAAGTCTTTCATAATCTTGACGGCTATGAGAGATGGTTCGTGCTTCTTTGTCGTCAATCACCACATCAAATGGTGCTCCTGCATCTGGTACTCCATCGAGTCCCGTGACAAGGGCTGGAAAGGATGGACCTGCTTCTTTGATGGAACGACCAAGGTCGTCATACATCGCACGGACACGTCCTGCATGTACTCCCGCAACAAAGGCATCACCCACACGAAGAGTTCCGTTTTGGATGAGAACGGTTGCCACAGCACCACGACCTGGATCGAGTTTGGCTTCGACAATGGTTCCTTTTGCTTTTCGTTTCGGATTGGCTTTGTGATCGAGAAGTTCTGCTTGGATGATGAGCATCTCAAGGAGTTTATCAATTCCAATATTACTTTTTGCTGATATATCACAGAAGATGGTAGTTCCACCCCATTCTTCTGGTTGTAAGCCGTAGTTTGAAAGTTCTTGTCTCACCTTTTCTGGGTTAGCTGCTGGTAGGTCAATTTTGTTGACCGCAACAATGATCGGAACTTCTGCTTCTTTTGCATGGTTAATCGCTTCAATGGTTTGAGGCATGACCCCATCATCTGCAGCAACAACAAGGACAACAATGTCAGTTACCGATGCTCCGCGTGCTCTCATCGAAGTGAAAGCCTCGTGACCTGGTGTATCGAGGAAGGCGATTTTTCCGCGTTCCGTTTCTACTTGGTAGGCACCAATGTGTTGTGTGATTCCACCAGATTCCCCTTCTGCCACTCGAGATGACCGAATGGTATCGAGGAGTTTTGTTTTACCATGGTCAACGTGACCCATGATGGTGACAACAGGTGGACGAGTGATGTAATCTGCTGGATCATCTTTTTCTTCTTCAATGACAGTTTCATCATAGAGGGAAACAATCTTCACCTTACAGCCGTAATCGTCTGCTAGGATGGAAGCAGTTTCGGCATCGATCACATTATTAATCGTTACCATCATCCCCATTTTCATGAGTTTACTAATCACTTCACCTGGTTTTAGGTTTAGTTTTTTAGCAATCTCACCCACTTGGATGTTTTCTAAAATTGAGATTTCTTTTGGTACAGCGGCTAGTGCTGCCGCCTGTGCCTTTTGTTTACGAAAGGATTGTTTGAAAAACTTAGTGTTTTCGTTTTCTTCCCTTCCGCCTTTTTCTTTATCAAAAACTTTCTTTTTGGCGCCACCTGGTCCACCTGCACCCGGGAGTCCTCCTGGAGGAGCACCAAACGGAGCATCACCTGGAGGTCTACCACCACCGCCTGGCCCACCTTGTCCAATTGGTCTTGCACCGCGGTTTCCTTGGTACCCACCACCTGGTCCACCTTGGCCTGGTCCTCTGTTCCCTTGGTAACCACCACCTTGTCCTGGTCCGCGATTCCCTTGGTATCCACCACCTGGTCCACCTTGGCCTGGTCCTCTGTTCCCTTGGTAACCACCGCCTTGTCCTGGTCCGCGATTCCCTTGGTATCCACCACCCTGACCACCTTGGCCTGGGCCTCTGTTCCCTTGGTATCCGCCACCTTGGCCTGGCCCACGGTTTCCTTGGTAACCACCACCCTGTCCATCTTGTCTTTGTGGACGTGGGGTTGTTGGTCGGCTGACAATGGGATTACGGTCTTCTTTTCTAAAATAACCTTGGTTTCCACCACCTTGGCCACCACCAGAACGGTAGTTTGGCGAAGATGTGTCCCCAGAAAGAATGGATTCCGGCTTGCGGTCCATCTGCGGTTTTTCTCTTTCGATTTGCGGAAGAGGTTCCGGTTTTCTTTCAGGACGAGATACTATCGGAGAGGCTTGGGAAGGAGCTTGCGGACCGGATCCGAGACCTTGTCGTTTTGCTTCTTCACGAATGAGTTCGTTTAAATCCTTTTTTTTGTCCCCACCAGAAGTGGAAGGTTGTTTCACTTCCGCCGCTTGTTGTTGGCCTTGGGAACCGGATTCTTTTTTCTCATCAGAAGGGGCCGCTTTCTTTTTGATGACAAGTTTTTTCTTGGTTTTGTCACCACTGGCTCCCTGCTGGAGGGTTTCTTTGATCGATTTTTGCTCTTCCATATTATGCCTTAAAACTTAACCCTCTTCTACCCATTCGATTGACTCACGTAACAGACGTAAAATTTGTTCTGCCGTGGTTTTTCCGATTCCGGAAATTTTCGAAAGTTCTTCCTGGCTGAACTCAAGAAGGGTTTCCACATTTTTGATCCCACCAGCCTCTAGTAGGCCAACGATTCTTGGTGTGAGACCAGGGATTTCAGAAAGAGGTGTGTAACCAGAATCTTCTTCCTCTTCTTCTTGTCCCGATTGGTTGTAATTGTCTTCCGATTCTTCCATTGCTTCTTGTTGCGCATTGAAAAGTCGGTCGAGTTTTTCGCGTGCTTCAGGCGACGCGAGTTCTTGGTTGTATTGTGATACAGTTTTGATATCGATTTTGAATCCCGAAAGTTGCGACACTAGTTTGACATTGGACCCGTTGATCCCAATCGCAAGCGATAAAGATTCATCAGGAACAATGACTAGTGCATCCCCACGTTTTCTGTCCACATGCACTTCCACTGGTTTTGCAGGAGAAATGGCATTGGCGATAAATACACTTGGCTCATCGGAATGGAGGACAATATCAATCCTCTCATTTCCTAGTTCCCTAACAATCGCCTGGATCCTTACCCCTTTCATTCCCACACAAGCTCCCACTGGGTCTACATCGGACTTACTTGTGGTCACAACCACCTTTGTTCTGTAAGATGGAATGCGGGCAACATCTCTGATTTCGACAATCCCATCATACACTTCCGGAATTTCCATTTCAAAGAGTTTTTTCACAAAGTCACCAGAAGCACGAGAAAGTGTGATCACTGGCATTGGTTCGCGGGGGCGAAGTTCCACACGAGAGATAATGGCTTTGAGACGATCCCCTTGGCGGTATTTTTCACCTGGGTTTTGGTCTTTTTTCAACATAATGCCTTCTACCTTACCTAGGTCGATGGACATGATGTCTTTTTTCCAACGTTGGAAGTACCCGTGTGTGAGTTCCCCTTCTTTGGATTTGTATTCTTGGTAGAGTAATTCTTTTTCCATATCGCGGAGGCGTTGGAAAACCATTTGTTTGGCTTGGCTCGAAAGGACCCGAGACAAGTCTTGTGGTTTTTCAAACACTCGGATTTGGTTTCCCACTTCAATTTTTGGATCGATTTTAACTGCATCTTCCAAAGAGATTTCAAGTGGGTTTGTTGTTTTCCCTTCTACGACATCGCGTAAAACAGAGATGATGATTTCATTTTTATTATCGGAGCCAAATTCCACTTGGCAACGATCATCGGTTTCCGCTTCTAAACCGACTTTTTTGCGATAGGCAGCAAGGAGTGAGTCGCGGATGACACCGTATACGAGATCTTTATCAAGAGATTTATCCTGACAGAATTGTTGGATGGCTTCGAATAGCCCAGTTTCTTTCGTTGCTTGTTTTGTCGCCATAGTCTTAAATTTCTAAATACAAATTTCCCTTTCGTATTTCTGCGATGGGCATAGATACCGATTTTTGGTTCTTTTTGTGTCGAGTTTTACGATCGTAAAGCGTAAGCTCAACGGAATCCCCCGAAACCGGTCCCAAACGAAATAATCGTTTGTCCCATTTCCCTGATTCCAGCGGCACTTCTAGTTTTGCTAAAAGTCCTTGGAAACGAATTAAATCCTCCGGCAAACGTAAAACACGTTCTGCTCCCGCGGAGGAGACTTGGAGAGTGAAATCAAATTCCTCTCCCCATTGGTCCAGCTCCTCTTTGAGTCTCCTAGACACAGTCTCACAATCTTCTAAACTAGCAGAGCCAGTTTTGTCTGTGAGATGATCAAGTTCTATCTCAATGAGGGCGTGGTTTTTCCGATTCTGTACTTGGAGCGAAAAAAGCGCTAGAGGTGGAGCGAGAACTCGTAAAATCAGTTCTCTGATGTTTTCCTCGGTATATACCAAACCATATCCAAAGATTCCAATAGGAATCTGTATAAGAGACCAAAGCTCATGCTAAAATTTAGCACGTCTCATGACAGGCTAGGAAAAGCGAGTTGTCCTGTAAATAAAAAATTAGGGAATGGATGTTGCACCATGAGACCCCTGTATTTTAGCCTCCTTCTTTTTGTTTCCGTTTCCTGCTTACGTTTCCGTGTTGAGAACCTAAAAGAAGAAATCCTCTTCCGAATCCCCCTTGGGGCGACTAATGAAACCTTTGAAGGTGTGGTGGTAAACCAGGTATTGACCAATGTTCCCTTAACCATCCCTACTTCCTCAAATATCTCTGCCCTAGCCGACAACAAACAGTCGGTGATCAAACTATTTGATCGGAATGGAAGGCTTGATGCGACCATCGGGAACCCTGATTTTAAATCGGTTGCAGGGATCCCCCATTACCCTTTTCGCTTCGGTGGGATCGGAATTGTGGCAATGAATGAAGACGGAGACCTCGTGGTCCAAAACCGAATTTCTTCCAAAGGGATGGAACTCCCCCCCGGCCAAGAAAATTTATACAAAACCTATAGTGGTGCTTTTTCCACCCAAGGGACAACGGTGCTTCCTTCCTTTCTTGTCCAAATCACACAAAAAGGTGTCGTTAAGTTTATGTTAGGTGCTTCTGGGAAAAACTCAGAACCATTCCGTTATATTGAATCCATTTTACCTGGTGAAGGGGATAAATTATTTGTATACCATCGGATTGCAGAAGAAATGCGACTCTCGTATTTTGAAGAAGGAGAACTCAAAGGGAATTTAAAAGAATCCACTTTGGATGTTTTCAATAGTAATGATGCCAAAGAATATGACATCACCTTAGATAAACTTCTCCCCCACCCAGAAGGAGAGTATGTACTCGGTTCCTTTAGTTATGATTCCAAAAAAGACAAACGTTTTAAATTTCGTCGGATTTACAGGTTTCAATTTGATTCCAAACAATCAGAACTCTTAAAAGAAATCCAAGACCCTTCTGAGATTTTATTTTCCATCCGGAATAATGGTGAATTTTACATTTGGGAAACAGAAGATGGAGGAAACTCTGTCCGTCTCCAAGTGCATGACAAAGAAGGAAACCACATCAATAACAAAAGAATTCCGTTTTCGAGTCCACGAGGACAGTGGAGGGAAACCTACACGGATGCCTTTGACACCATTTATTCAGTTCGCATTCGAGCGGGTGCTTTAGAAGTGTATCGCTGGATTTAAATGAAACAAATCCCTCTTTTTACAAATCAAGAATCGAAACATTTAGATTCATTGGCAATTTCCTCTCTCGGGTTTTCTGAACAAACTCTTATGGGTATGGCCGCCTTATCAGTGTTTCACGCAAATGAAGACCTTTGGAAAACGGCAGAATCCATATGGATTGTTTGCGGAAGTGGTGGAAACGGTGGTGATGGTTATGCACTTGCCCACACTCTTTTCCAAGAAGGATATGATGTTAAAGTTTACCAAACTTCAACTAACAAAAATATTGCGGGAAAATTTTATGAATCACTCGTGAAATCGACCTTAAGCAAGATTGGAGATTTACAAAAATTCGAATCTGATTTGGAAGATGGGGAGACAGATTCAGTCCTACTCGTAGATGCACTCCTAGGAACTGGATTCCAATCCCCAATCACATCCCAATTAAAATCCACAATTGAAGCCATTAATGATTCCGATGTTATTTTTTACAGACTATCACTCGATACACCGAGTGGCTGGGATCCTTACCAATTAGGTTATCAAACCAAAGAGAATCATGTTTTTGTGTATGCCGATTCCATTGAAGAACTTGGCACTCGCAAATGGGAAAATGTAGGGTATATTTATGAAAAAGACAACCTAATCCCCAGGTATTATGAATCGATTGGATTTCCCATCCGCACCCATTTAACAAACATTCATTTTTCCAATCGTTTTTATCTAGAACCAGATCCAGAAAAAGCCACCCAAGTCCTCAAACGAAAACAAAAAGCACATAAATACAGTGCAGGGTCTGCGATGTTTTATGGAGGTGGCGAAGGAATGGAAGGTGCCATCTTACTTTCGGAATCTGCTTTTTCCAGATTGGGTGGCGGAATCTCAAAAGTATTTTCACCATCAAAATCCATCACAAACTTAGTTTTAAAAGAAGACTTATCGAAGATGGCATTGACTTCTGATTTTTTGTCAATGGTGAGTGATCCCTTTTTTGCTAAAACCAAAACGATCGTTGTAGGACCTGGTCTCACTTCTTATCCAAAAGGACTGGAAGGATGGAAGATGGAACCTGGCAAAACATTGGTTTTGGATGCAGGTGCGATTCCAAGTATTGGAACCAAACTACCCATTGGGGATCGAGTGATTCTTACACCGCACGTAGGGGAACTAAACCGTATGACTGGTAAAATTCACAACTCCGTACAGGAAGCCTATGATACCTTGGTTCCTTTCACAAAAGAAAACCAGGTGTATGTACTTTTAAAATCATTCGTAAGCCTTCTTGTATGCCCTGATGGAACCAGTTACGTTTGGGAATCTCCGAATCCAAAACTGGCAACCATGGGAACAGGTGATTTATTATCAGGAATCCTTGCACGTTATTTTAGTTTGGATTTGGATTTGTCAGTAGTGGAAGTGGTTTTACTAGCGTTATCGTTCCTCGACCAATCCAAACAATTAGAGGAACCCTATCCTACTGCAAACCAAATCTTAACATCCCTTGTGGAGACATTATAATGGGAAAAGGTTACCACTCACGTTCTCCAGAAGAATTCCGTGACTATCTAAAACAAATCAATGAGAAACACAAAAAAACAAGATGGAGGCAAATTGTCCTTTTTATTGATTTGGTTTTAGTTGTTCTCATTTTTTATATTGGTTTCAAAGCTCTGAACCCAGGAAGTTTTCAAAATAGCACAAAGTCCGACAAACAGGTGGTAGATGGATATCCTACTTATTTAAGTTTATCAAGAGAGGAAGACCCAACATACCAAGGTTATTTTTTATTCATTGAAAATCATACAAAATTTGAAACCAAAGTTCCATTTGCCACATGGAAATCTGAGTTTCGAATCAAAACAAAAAATGGTATTTTGTGTTTTTCGGAACCCATTGAATGGGAAGAAAGAACCATTCCTTCCGAGGCTAATGGATTTTTATACCATTCCGTTTCTAAAGAAAGATGGAAGTCACTTGTGCCAGATTGCCGAAAGGAAATTTTTGATGAGGAAGCATCCATCTTTCGTTCCAAATTTCGGTCCCTTGATTTAGGGTTTTATGCGCAAGTGGTGATCCATACAAATGATAGGTCTTACACCTTTCAAATCAAACAAAAACCTTATAAATGAACTTCTGGGTACTCCTCAGTATAATTTTCCCCATTCACACCATAATAAATGACTTTCCTTCCAATCAAATCGACATCATAACCGATTACTCCTGCTTCCCATGTTTCCTTTAAAAATTCTGGGAAAGTACTTCCACCATTTTGGTCTTTTCGGAGTGCCTTAATCAAATTTTCTCTTTGAAAAACAGGTATTTCGTGAACACCTGAAACAATTGGAGTTCCTTGTTGGAGAACAGATCCACCTTGCATCTGATAAACGGCTTGGCAAGATGGTAAGGTCCAACGGTTTATGATCACACCAGCTTGCCTTAATACTTCAGCAAGGACGGGAAATCCACCCACTTTTGGTCGGATGGACATGGCATACTTTTGTGCTTCTGTCAGCTTTGTTACTAGGTTTGACATTGGTTATTACCTCATTCAATAGGATTTGTATTTAAATTATGTAAGTTCGTGAGTTTCTTCAAAATGTTTCGAAGTTGTTTTTTTTCCAATCCAGTTAACTTTGAAAAAAAGGCATCATCGTTCTCGTCCGCTATTATTGCTAGTTTTGGAACCAGTGTTTTTCCTTGTTTTGTGAGTTTGATCTCTTGGTATCGCCTGTCGATCGTTCCTTCTTCACGACTCACAAGTCCTTTGTGTAACAGTCGATCAATGAGTTTGGAAACTGCCCCTCTGCTAAGACCTGTAATTTCAGCAACAATACTTGGTGCTGTATTTGTTTCATGAGAATACATTTCTCTGAGGATCACCCATTCAGCAACGGTGACATCCAAATTGGTTAGTTTTTTGGCAAAAGTATGTGACACTGCATTGGAAACCACTCTTAAATGATAACCTAAATGCGATTTTAAATGGCTAGGTTCCAATGAATTTGTTTTCTTCACAAACAAACATTAGTTTCCTAGTAAACTATTGTCAAGTAAATTATAGAGTCATTTTATTTAGAATTAAGTAGATTCTCGGAATTTTTGATTTCAATTGAATTCATTCATATATTTGAAAGAGGAAGAAAATAGTGATTAATGTTAGAGACGATAGTAGGGAGAAACGGATTGTCGGATTGACTGATTCCCCTTTCTCCCCAAGAGAAGGTTTATTTTACACAAACGACACAATTTTGAATATTGTCAGCAAATTGCGACATGTAAATCTCCCCTTGTGGGCCATAATTGGATCCACTAGCTCTTGAATAAAAACTCAATTGGGCAGATGTTAATCCACTGATTGTAGAAGCAGAACAGATTAAATTTGATACGCTGGAAGAAGGTGCGGTTGGACTTGTCGCTGACCGGATATATGGTAATTGCATATAACCTGTGTAAGCGATGTTCCACCCAGTTGCACATGAGGTTGTGCCCCATGCAACATAAGTAGCGCCAATTGCAACGTCTCCTCCAGCACCAGTTCCCATAAATGCCGACAATCCCAAAACTGCCATGAGTCCATTCTTTGCAGAATCGTTATTTGTTTGGAACAAACCACAATGGAAAAAACAGCCGAAGAATAAAATCAATATCAAATACTTTTTTCTCATTCACATATCATAGAACAAACGCTTGGTGAATCAAGATAAAAAACATAATCCAACATCATTCCAATTCTTTTTCTAATCTTCTTTTGACAACATCCAATACCATAACACGTGCATGGTATTTATCGTTTGCAGGTACTAGGTGCCAAGGAGCTTTTGGAGAGTCTGTTTTTTGGAACATTTCATTTGCGGCTTCTTCATACAAATGCCATTTGTCTCGGTTACGCCAGTCTTCCTCTGTTAATTTCCAACGCCTAAGAGGATCATTTTTTCTTTCTTCAAATCGTTTGAGTTGTTCGTCCGAACTGATATGCAACCAAAATTTAATGATGATGGTTCCAAAACTTTGGAGTTGTTCTTCAAATAAAAAGATTTCTTCATAAGCCCTTTCCCATTCTGAATCCTTTGCAAATCCTTCCACACGTTCCACTAACACACGCCCATAATAGGAACGATCGAAGATTCCAATTTGACCAATTTTTGGAATTCGATTCCAAAAACGCCAGAGGTAATGGTGTTGGATTTCTTCTTGGTTAGGAGCAGAAATATTGTGCACTTCAAATAAACGAGGATCAATTTCAGATGTTAGCCGACGAATGGCTCCCCCTTTACCTGCTGCATCCCAACCTTCAAAAACTACCAACACAGGTGTATCCTTCGTTTTTGCCAAAAAGGTTAATTCTCGAATTTTATTTTTTAAATCTTTCATTTGGATTTGGTATTCGTCACGTGTAAGTGCCAAACTAAGATCCAATTGATTCAAATTTAAGATACGTGATTTTGTAAGATTTTGTTTCATGGGATTAGTTCCATACCGTGGTTGATCAATTGTAAGTTTGCTTTGGAATCAAAATTTAAGGTACGTTCCAATCGTTCCAAAATTGCCTCAAAGACTAGTAGTTTTGTATTTTCCTTTTGATCACTAGAAATGACAAGCCAAGGCGAGTCAATCGTACGGGAAGAACTTAAGATTGAATCGAATATTTCAAAATAACGTTTGTAATGTTCTCCTTGGTCCTTGTCATAACTCGAAAGTTCCCATACTTTTTTCTTTTTTTTAGCATCCTCGAATCGTTTTTTTTGTTCTTTTTTGGAAAGATGCAAAAAGAATTTATGAACAATAATTCTATCTTTCGATAGTATTCGTTCTGTATTCAAAATTGATAAGAGTCGGTGGTCATATTCGGAAATACTAATTTTTTTCTGTGACCTAAGATACGCCAAACGGCTGTAATATGTATTTAAATAAAATAAAAATTCACCATACCTAGGTAAAACCTTCCAAAAATTCCACAAAAAAGGATAACCTCTATCTTCTGATTGGTCTACATAGGGAGAATATACTTTGAATTTTCTGGGATCGAGACGAATGGTTAATGACTGTAAGATGGAACCTTTGCCAGTGGAGGCATATCCTTCTAAAATAAAGATATGTGCAATTTTTTGGTTCGCACTTTCTCTTTGCAATAGGAAAAAACGTTCTTGTAAACTCTCGATACCATCAAGTGAAGTATGAGGGATTTGGTTTGTCGGGTGTCTTTCTAAAATCACAAAGAAAAAGTCTAATGTGATTTTTCAAAACCTCCAACCATTTTTTACATTGGTTTTGGAAATCCTGGCCCTGTTGCCTGCGCGATGTGATCAATTCCTCGTGTTTGGCCTTCAAAACGTGGAATTAAATGGACATGCAAATGAGGGACTTTTTCTGCAATGGCAGTCATATATACTTTCTCAGGATGAAAGGAACCTATGATCTCGATTCCTTTGTGGAGAGCGCGTCCATATGCTTCCAATTGTTGCAAACTGAGTCCACTCCAAGATTCTCCATGACCTTTTAATTCTAAATAAAGATATCCTTCGAGGTTTTGGTTTGCTTTTCGTAAGACCCAAGATTCATTTTCAAAGAGGATCTCCTCAGGATTTTTATGGGCTTGGCAGATTGGACAGTTCATCATTGTCCCCTATTTTGCCGATACTAAGGAAGATGAGAATCTATTTTTTTGTGCTCTTCATCTTTCTTTTCTCACTTTTATCCCCTATCTCCGCAGAAGGGACCATGGAGAAACAAGACCCAATCACAGAATTATTACTCACTCTATCAGAAGTTGTATTTTCTGATCCTTTTCAAAAGGAAGAAATTGAAATTCGAAAACGACTTTTAGAAACAAACCAATCCGAAATTCGTGATCTACGCATCCGTTTGAAACATACACTACGCAATCGTACGATCCAAAAAGAATCATTTGTTGAAAAAAAAGGAATTCCTTCGGAATGGGAAAATGATTTAGAACAACTGGGAAATTTGGGTGGATTTCTCTGGAAGGATGACAGGGGAACCATTTACCAATGGGGTGATTGGTCAGATTTTTATGAAGATGGATTTAGCAAAAACAAAATCAGACTCGAAGGCCAAATCCCCTCCTTTCCTTATGAAGGTGGGACCATTTATTTTTTCATTCGAAACCCACCTGGTTCGTTTCCAATCCATTTTGATTTTATAGGTTGGGAAACTTCTTTTTATGCATTTGGTGATGAAGGTTCATTACGTTATACCAACGATTTTGCTTTGGACCCTTCCGAACGATTAGGCGAATTTCGAAAGAACTTTGATGCCATCCGTAAAAAAATACCGGGATCCCTCCTTTTCCAAGCAAATGACTTAACCATCTTTCTTGTTCCAGGGAAACCAAGACCAATTTACTTCGTCTTTTTGTTCTTACGAATTTTACTTGTGGTATGGACCATCCTACTCTTTCTCTACATTGTCCGAATGAGTTTTTCTTTTCCAAAAAATCAATTGCCCGAGGACAGGGTCCACCTATCCTGACAATACATCCCAATCCCATGCCCTGGTAGTTCAACGGATAGAACATCGGTCTTCGGAACCGACAGTGGGGGTTCGATTCCCTCCTGGGGCACCAAATTTAAATTTTAAAATCAAATCCAACTAACACAAACAATTCGGGAATCGATCAGTTTTGTGAGCCAAAACGTTGCGACCCATAGGGAGCAATGTTTTGGATAAGCCGACCTGGATGGGAGGCGACGAACAAAACTGTGCCTCGGAGCGAAAGACAACACAGGATGTGTTCACAGCGGAAAGGGTGATTCCCAAATTGTGTTACTAATTTTCCAATCAATTGACTTTAAATCGGAACTTCTCTACCAAAACCATTAAGTGTTCTGACTGACGACTCATTTCATTGGCTGTTGCAGATAGTTCTTCTGAACTTGCGGCATTATTCTGTGTACTTTCATTTACTTGGGTCATAGCATCTGTAATTTGTTGTACACCCATTGCTTGTTCTCTAGATGAATCAGAAATTTCTTGGACAAGACTTGCTGTTTTCGCAATGGAAGGCACAATTTCGTCAAGTAGTGATCCAGCTTCTTTTGCAGTGATCAAACTTTTATTGGCAAGTTCACTGATTTCTTTGGCAGAAGCTTGGCTACGTTCAGCAAGTTTACCTACCTCTGAAGCCACTACGGCAAATCCCATTCCTTGCTCACCTGCTCTAGCTGCTTCAATCGCAGCATTTAAAGCAAGTAAATTGGTTTGGCTTGTGATCTCGTTTATGATGCTTATTTTTTCTGTAATTTTAGACATGGCTAGGACAGTGGCATTCACTGAATCTCCCCCTTTCACTGCATGTTCTGCGGAAAGTTTCGCAATTTCATCTGTATTTTTTGCATTAAAGTTTGTCTGAGATATTGAAGCTGACATCTGTTCTACGGCAGCAGTTGTTTGTTCAATATTGGAAGCTTGGACTGTAGTCGCTTCCGCTAACGATTGTGAGGTAATTGAGATTTGAGCTGAAGCTTGTGATATGACAACTGCAGAACTTCTAACTTCGGAAAGTGCTTGTGAGAGAGTATCCAAGGTATTGTTTAAAGAAGTTGCTAATGTCTCAAAATCACCCAAATAGTGAGATGATACTCTTTGTGTTAAATCTCCATCTGCCATGGCAATTAGGACATGATTCACATCGTCGATAATATTTGAGCTAGTATCAGAAAGTAAATTGATACTGTTTCCCAAATCTTTCGCAAATCCTTGTTTATTTTCCAGATTCACTCTTAATTTCAGATTCCCTTTTCCAGCTTGGTCAACGACATCTTGGGTTTCTTTAATCATATATTGTAATCGAGTGACCATACCTTTAATTGAGTATAACATACTCATTTGGTCGCTAGGAATCGTTTCTATATCTATATTTAGATTCCCTTTCGTTACTTCTGATACAATTCTGTTCGCATAAGCGGGCTCACCACCCAAGTATTGGAATAAAAGTTTTAACTGGATTCCTGCATACAAAAGGATACCAAGAGTGATGATGACTACGAAGATCACTACATAGATCCAAAAATTTTGGTTATAAATAGCATCATCTACTTTCTTTTGTGTCCGATGATCTAAAATTTGAAAAAACTCGGAGACCGGTTTCATAATTTTTGCTTTGTTTATATGATATTCATCGTTATGCATCAATCTCCGTGCTTCTTCAAAATCAGGAGTTTTTTTGATCGTAAACTTTCCTTCACTATCAACATAAAGACCTTTCACCATATTCATCGCAATGGTTTCCGTTTTCACTAATGCGTCAGAAATTTCCTTTGCCTCATCTAGTTTTTTCAATTCTAATTGAGAAAATCCTTTTTCTTTCATAAGGTCAAGTAACGCAATTGCCTTGTCTTTGGGACGAGGATTCAAATCTCCAGCTGCTACAAAATCCCAATAGATATTTTCGTAATGGACTGGCCTTGGCAAAATTCCATTTCGTATATCAAGTATTTCAAAATATTGTTTTTCCCATTTGGGATCTCCACCAGAGATTACATAAGTTCTAGCTAAACGAGTTAAATCATCCGAGCTTTGTCTCATCTCATCTGCTAACAAATACGACTCATACCTGGATATCGTAGCTTCAGCAAGAGATTCTGATGCTCTTCTCAATTGTAGGGTCACAAAAATCAATGCAGTGATCGAAACTGCAATACTAACAAACACAATAATGAAGATGGAACGCATATTCTCTTTCATAGTTTAACCTTTATTCTCGTTTATATTAAAATTTCATTGAATAGCCAATTTGAATCACAAAAGTATTTTTTACAAAATCTTGTTGTTGGTATTTATAAACCAATTTCTGTCTTAAATTTGGATCAACTGGCATATGATTGATAGCATCTATATTAATCTGATTTGCTAAACCATACCTTTTCGAAGGATCGGTAATCCTCTGATCATTCTGATTGTTATCAGAATAGATCACACCTGTTTGTGGGTTAAAAATTGTATTATCCCATAAATAGGTATCTGGTCTATATACATGAATTGCTTTTACAAAAAAGTTAAAAATACTCAATTTAAAACTAGTGTTTACATCTGAGATACCCCTTCTTTGCAAAGTTACATCATTCACATATTGGTATCCGATATGTGTTGCTGGAGTTAAGAAAATATTATCAGAAATTTGAAACTGATGATGAAAGGCTAAATTTTGATATACACTTCCTGTTCCATAACCACTAAACTCTGATGTGAATTTATAGTATGTAGATAGTGTAGGATTTATATATTTTAAAAAAGGAGTCCTCCAAATAAAGGTATAATCAGAAGTAGCAAATCTTGAATTGTCACCTACATTGATGAGAACATAAAGTCCGGTCGAAAAAGATCCCGCACGATTTTCCCAATTAAAATAAAATTCGCCTAAGGCAGAATCACCTAGAGCATTTTTTTCACGCCTTCTTTTGACAAGATTTGGATCCGTTGTTAATGTCCCTGTGGACAATTGATTGATAACTGTGTTTGTTTGGTCTATTCCACCTGGCTTATCCTGAAAATAGGAATCGTTGTCACGATTGGTTCTACCCACCATTGGATTAAAAAACATCATATTGGTGGTAAATCTTTTATCACCAGTATGAAAGGCTAGTTCCGTTGTCAGAAACCAAGCATCGGGAACCGATTTGTATTCGGTATTATTCCTCCTAGCATAACGATCACCATAGACACTAATCCCTCGGAAATTATTCTCATTTGCCACATACTGTGTGAGTGTAATCACTGGTTCAGAATTTGTTCCTTGGTTAACATCTGTGCCAACACCCAGTGAAACAGAATCTGCATCTTTATTTTTCTTCAATCTCCGCTTCTCAGAAAAAACAGAAGAAACACCAAAACATAGGAATATAAGGAAGATGAAATATTTCAATATTGTACCAATCCATAACGAAATTACAAAGCAAAGAAACGACGGTTTTCAATTATGTGGCACAATATGTGACATACGAACATATTGTAACAATTTTTACGACTAAATCCAAGGTTCAAAGGAATGGTTTTTGTGCAACTATAAATTAAGAAGTATAAGGCGAGTTAGACTTTGATCACATTAGGAGAAATCACTAATATTAATCTTGGGATTTCCCTATAACGAAAATTTGATTCCATTTCGAAACGAGAAAAATATTCGATTCAGCATTCATTTCTTCGAATATATAAAAATACAACTGTTATAAATAAAAGGCTTCGCCTTGCAAATTGATTCGTATATTAGTGTATAATATTTTAATTATACTTAAAACGATAACACTGATACGAATTTTTCTCAACTTTGATCCTATTTTCATTCCATTTCTGTGCCATGTATCATTCCACATGGTCATGCCAATGGGGACAATGTACCCGTTACAGTTTTCTAATATTGTACCAACGAAAACAAAAGGCAAAACTTGAACTAACAAGGTGATTTCGAAAAAAAGAGACGTTGCTATTTTGTTTCCCACCCCCTTTTAAAAAATGAGTGAATACTCACTTTTTGTATTGACAATCCTTAGAATTCATCCATTTTCCTCCTCTTATGGGTTTTGGTTCGGAACTTCGTTTGGCAAAAAAAGGATTCTATGTGCTCGTTATTGTCTATTTGGGACTCAGTCTGGGACTGAAGGCACAAGAAGCAATCCCAGAGCCAGGTTGTATCAAAGACCCTCCTCCCAAGAATCTTCCCTTTCCCATGGATGTTTCCAAACAACTTTGCAAAAAGGACATTGAAGACAAAAAAGATGGTTGGTACCCAACGGGCCTACCCCTAATCAATTCCGATCCTAACGAAGGCATCGGTTACGGCGCAAGAGCCTATATTTACAATAATGGACCAAAAACTGATCCATTGTTCCATTACACACCTTACCGAATGAGGCTCTTCGCTCAGTATTTTAATACGAATAAAAATGCACAGTACCATCAGATCAGCTTAGATATGCCTTTTATCGCTGACACTCAATGGAGACTTCGTGCAGATGCATTTTTAACCATCACTCCAACAACCTTGTACTTTGGTATAGGTGAATCAAGTATGAGGTCTTTGTCTTATTTAGAGAGGAACCAACCATACAACCGTCAGGTGAACAATGCTAGTTTTGTCGACCAAGAAACCAATTTGACTTTTTATCGGCCAGGGACTAGTTCTGATCCTTTTTCTGTCGGTGGAAAAACATTTTCAGGAATCCCACAAATGCCCGGTTATGTGGTGACAGACAGAATGTACAATCGGTATACCATTGAAACTCCAATGGCAACAGTGAGTGGAGAGAGATCGTTTGTTGGTGGGACGGTTCGATTGGTATCAGGTTTAAAATTTTCAAACAATATCATACGAACTTATGATGGGAAAATGGTACGAGGTGTGGATCCAACATTTGACCAATTATCTGCAGACGTTCCTAACGGAAAAACAAGACTCACGGAAGACTATGAGGGAAAAAAAATAATCGGTTACCAAGGTGGCTATGTAAACGCATTACGACTAGGAATTGTTTATGATACTCGTGATTTTGAACCAGATCCTAATTCTGGAATTTTTGCAGAAGTTACGTATGAAAAACATAGTAAAGCATTGGGTTCGGATTTTCAGTACCAAAAGTATTTTGCCCAAACTAAAATGTTTTGGAGCCCTTTTCCTAAGTTAGTTGATAAATTAGTTGTGGCAAATCGGTTTGGACTTGGTGTTACAGAAGGAGAAGCTCCTTTTTTTGAATATAGAAATATGTGGGGAACAGAAGGTCTAGTGGGAGGACTTGGTGGACTTCGTACCTTACGTGGATTCAAACAAGATCGTTTTGTTGGGCGAGCGATGGGATGGGGAAATTCGGAAATTCGATGGAAATTTGCCGAAGCAAAATTAGGTTCAGAGTTTTTTGCCTTTAATATCGTACCGTTTTTTGACTATGGAAGGGTTTGGGATGATGAACATAAAATTAATTTAAAAAATTATTTTTATTCCAAAGGGATTGGATTACGTATCGCATGGAACCAAGCAACCATCATTATGATTGATTATGCTAAATCAAGAGAAGACGAACAATTATTCGTTAACTTTAGCCATGTCTTTTAGATTTTGAAAAAATCAATAGTTTGTCTTAAGTTAGAAGCTTTATTAGACAATGCCGAACACAACTTATCAATATCATTCACAAATTGATTTAAGTATTCTGTCCCTTCTGTAATGGTTGCAATACTCTTTGCAAGTTCTTCCGAAGTACTCGCCTGTTCATTTGTATTTTGTTCAATCTCCATTGCAGACATTGTCAATTTCTCAATATTTTCTTTTACATTTTTCACAAGATCTAATTGTTGTTTTGTCATCTCACTTGATTGTTTGATAAGTTCAATAGTTGTGTGAACAGACTTTCCAATTTGAGTGAAGGTTTTTTCTGTATTGGACACAGCAAGCCTTCCTGATTTTGTCGAAGCGGATGCTTTTGAAACCGCTTCCAAAATTCGTTTTGTGTTCGAAAGAGTTTGTTCCCCTAATTTAGAAATCTCACTTGCAACGACTGCAAATCCTCTACCCGCATCCCCTGCCCTGGCAGCTTCAATCGAAGCATTGAGTGATAATAAACCAATTTTGTCTGAAATTTCCCCAATTACCTGGATTACATTGGATGTGTTTTCAACACTCGATTCGATATCAGACATCGCAACCAAAGTAGAGTGAAGAGCAGATTGACCTAATTTCGTTTCCTCTTCCATTTGTTTGGTTTCGGTTTGTGTTAAATTCATCATATCATGGATTGATACAATAGAAGACTCCATATCGGTGACTAAATTTTTTGCTTCTTTTGTAATATCATGTTGTTTTTTGGCGCCGAAAGCAGTAGAACGAATGCTTGCTGACATTTCCTCCACACCTGCTGACATCTCTTCCGAAGATGATGCTTGTTCCATCATTGCTTGAGTTAACCCTTGTGTTTGTGTTGCAATTACCTTCGCATCCGAATTCACCTTATCTGATTCTTCAATCACAATGGATGTAATTTTTCGAATACTTGCGATGAAAGAATTGAGCGAAATAGATCCATGTCCTAGTTCATCCGTCGAAATGATAGGAACCGATTCACTTAAATCCCCACTTGCTAACGATTTATAACGATTTGCCATTTGGATGGTGTTAAACTTCATTGCTTTTACAAAAAGAGAAGTAAGTACAAAGATATTGATGGTGATAAAAGCTGCCATCAATACCAGAGTTACTTCTGCATTTTGGATTTGTACAAATTTTGTAACTTCTGCCAAAAGAAGGTATCCTAATGCAGTGAGAGTCATACTAAACACAGCAGACATTGTAAAAAATATTCGAGCATAAATTCCAACTTTTGGAATCAATTCAGCATTTAATGGTAAATCTTTTAACTCTGGTGAAATCAAAACTTCAGAGATCACAAGTTCGCTTAAAAAAAAATGCGAAACACCTAATACTGGATAAATGAGAATTGGCAAAATAATATAAGGCAGGTATTCCGCGAGTGTTGGAGTAAAAAATTGGAAGGTCACGAACGCTGCAAATGGAATTCCGAAACTCCATTGAATCAAAAAATAACCTAAATTATGTTTCGGAAATTTTAAAAGTGTTAATTTGATCTTTTGTTTTTCTTCCAGTGATAACGAGTGAAATAAATCGGGAATGGTTTTCTTTAGTAATTTTTTAAGTCTTAAGAAACGAATGGTAGGGATAACATAAGAAGTAAAGAGTGCAATGGTTGCACCTAACACAACAAGTAAAGACTTTTCAAATGAATATACACCGGCTATGACAATGAATAACACTGCAGTTGGTACAGCAAGCACCGCTGTCAATAATTCTAGTCCTATTGTCAACCGCCAACATAAGGATTTAATTTTGGCTCCATCCATTTCCGCTTTTTCCTTATTCAGGACAGTGTAGGAAAAGCAGAGAATCGTATAGTATTATTTTGACGTACGGGTGTAAACGCCATCCCAGTCGACAGGTGGTGGGTTTTGGAACAAAGTTTGGCAACGTTTGATAAGTAAGTGGCTACTCACATCTTCTTTCCCTAGTATTTTAGAAACATTCTTAAAATGTTCGATGGCAGTTTCCCAATTTCGTTTGGAATATTCGGAAAAACCGAATTCATACTCTTCGAATGCTTTGGCAGAAACTGGCGAAATTTCATCTTTAAATGATTCTAAACTATAGATTTTCACTGGAGCTTCTTTTCCCTTCACACGGATCCAATCCAAAAATCGAAAGGAAAATGTGTCCTTACAAGCGACTTCGATGTTTTCTGAAACTAAGATTGAGACACCATAATCTTTGGCAGCAGCTTCTAACCTGGCAGCTAAGTTTACTGTATCACCCATCATCGTGTAGGATGCCAAACTATCTGTTCCCATAAATCCAACTTTAGCCAAACCACAGTTAAGTCCGATACGAAATACCATAGCGCGTGCTAGTGGTGTATAATCCCCTCTTTCATTCCATTCTTTTCTTAAACCTTCCAACTCTTTCACCATTTCAAGAGCGGTCTTACAAGCAAGTTTTGGGTGTTCCATGTTTTGGATAGGAGCACCGAAAATACCAACGATTGCATCGCCAATGTATTTATCCAAAGTTCCTGAATTGGCTTTTAAAACATTGGTCATAGCGGAAAGGTATTCATTTAATAACTTTGCTAAATCTGTTGCACTTAATTCCTCACTAATGGAGGAGAAACCAGCAACATCCGAAAAAAAGGCAGTAATTTCCCACTCCCCTCCTCTTTTTAAGGATTCCATATTCTCGAGAGCAACACTCACCACTTCAGGATCGACTAAGTTCCGTAAGATGTGATTGAATTTTCGTTTTTCCTTTCCTTCTGTGTAAGTTAAATAAGCAAATCCAAGTAAGTAGGAAACTGGGAATCCAAACACAAATGAATAAGTAGACAATACATAATCCATCCGATAAAGGAAATAGAACAATCCGAGAAACAAAGAGATTGCAAATATTGGATAAATATTCTTCAATAAATGCCATTGGTTAATAAACAAAACAAGAACACCAACAAACAAAATTAAGATTGTAAATAGAAATCCATACGCCACAGGTAATTCTTTTAGTAAATGCCCTTCTGTTAAATTCGAAGCAAACACAGCCTGAGCAATCACACCAGGAAACAATCCGTGGGGAGTGACAACATCATCATGTGTAGCTGCAGCAGAAGTACCAATTAGGACAATTTTATCTGCAAACAATTTGGGAGGCACAAGGAGTGTGTCTGGATCTTCCACCTCACCACTGTTTAACTTTTCTAATGATTCAATGATCCCTGCTGCTGAATACCTAGGAATATTTCTCAACTCATCTTCTGTATAAAAATAAGCTCTTACGAGCCCATCTTTTCCAATGGGAATGATTCGTTTTGTTCCTTCTTTTTCTAAGTAAACATTGGATTCTTTTGTTTCTACAGTGAAAGGATCACCTAATGCGAATGCTTGCGTCGCAAGTGTTGGGAAATACAATCCATTCCAGCTTACAAAGGGGGAAAATCTCCTTAATATCCCATCACTATCCGATATCACATTCACCACATGGACAGTGGGAGCAGTTTCTGCAATTTGACCAATGGGAAAGGATGCATTTTCATATTTTGGAAAAGGAATATTTGTACTCAAAGGAACACTGAATTTTTGACTAATGGTATCGATACTTTTTCTAGGAATCACTATCCCACCATTTCGGAAATTAGCTGCATGGGAAATCTCCCCCAAACTTTCGTTTGCAATAACCAAAGCATCATCATAATCCGATCTCTCAGTGAACATGATATCGATGAGTGTAAATTTCGGTGGGGTGAGGAGTTTTGTGTATCCGATGAGAGTGGGATAAATATGACGTTTCCAAGGCCACTGCCCGAGCTCTGGATGGTCTGCATATTTGGCAATACTCTGCTCATCGATGTCAATGATCACAATGTCTTTTGAAAATGTATGATGGGAAGGTAATAGATGAAACAATGCATCTGATAATTTTCGATCTAATGTCGTAGAAAATCGGAAAAAGGAAATCAAAGTAGTGAGTAAAGTCGGAATCACTACCATTAAAAAAATTGGGAAGAGTATTTTATTTTGTTTCATTTGTTGTTAATCGTTTTTTGTAATCACTCCAACGGTCAATGATGACAGGAGTTCCTTCCATTGACACCGAAGATTCAATAAACACGAGTTTTGCGATTCTTAAATTTGTTTCAGGATGTGTTTTTTTCAGAAGGTCCGTACCTTCTGATTTTGACATTGTATTTAGATAACTAGACAATCCCAGTGGAGAATATCCTATTTGAGAAACAAGACCTACAGCTGCCTCATCCGCCTCTAATTCCACCTTTGCATCTCGGCCTGTTTCAAAAAATTGTTTTTCCATTTCAGTGATCGCAGTTGCCATCGCTGAATTGACTACCTCACTGCCTGGTGGAGATAATAATCCAGAAAGGATATCAACAAATACATTCGATTCTTTGAATTCACCATTATGAAATAAAATCACATGACCCATCTCATGTGCAATGATACCAGCTAACTCTGCCTCCGTTTGGATTTTTTTTAGAGTGCCTGTGGTGATAAACAAATAACCACCAGGACAGGAAAATGCATTTACTTCTTGTGAATCAATGATCCCTACTCGAAATTCCAAATCTTTACGAGATGAAACAGAACCTAACTTTGATGCGATGGAATTGAGATACCTTGTGAATTCTAAATCACGAACTAAATTGTATTTTTTCAATAGTCTTGCCGCAAGTGAACGGCCCATCTTCACTTCCGCTTTTGTTTCCCCAAGTACTGGTAATCCAGAATTAGATGAGAATGAAAAAAAACTCGAACTTTGTGTGATCCCAGTTTTTTTTTCTTCTTTTGGATTTGTTTCCTCAAAAGCCAATGGTACGGATTCAAGCCAACGTAAGGATTCAAAATCATACAATTCTCCTTCTCCACGCACTCTCATCTTTTGGGTTTCAGATAGCCCTCTTGCAGCAGCGGTTTTCGTAAAATCAGAAGCACGTTGCCTCGCCACAACAGCTTCCGAGGAATTAGAAGTGATGCCTAATTTCATTTGTGTTCCAGGTGGGAGAGGAGAAACAAATAATTTCGAGACCCAACCTGTTTTCTCTTCGACTCGCACTTGGACAAAGAGCCCTTGTTCGGTGATAGGCGTTAGTACTTCTCCTATTTTTAAAAGACTTCCTTCTGCATTTAACTTAGGTTGCGTCAGTAACTTTGCTTTGTTGCTTTGCACATAAACATTACCTTTTGCAAGTAGTGAAACACTGACAAAAAGGAATAAATAGGATAAAGTGTTCGACTTCATTACCAATGAGTGTTGGGTTTCATCTATCTTTGAAAACTCTTTTTTTAATTTTGACTTTCGAATTGACAATTCTTATCCATCCATTGTGATGAACGGGCAATGAAACATTTTTTTCTACTTCTCATCGTATTGTTTATGACGTTCGAAGGTTGTAAAAAAGAAAAAGATGAAAGTAATACTCTCAGTGCATTAGCCACTCGGTTTTTCATTCGTACATTATTTTCTTCCAATATCAATACAGAACTTCCTTCCAACCTCAGTGTGGCTGTCCCTCGATCGATTCGGAAACCTTCCAGTGGTTTAGGTGCAAGTTTTTTGCGCCAAAATCGTTCTTCCAAAATGACTTTTACCAACAAAGGAATTGCACAAGATACTTTGGATTACGGATTTACTGGACAAAACTTTTTATCAGAAGGAACAAGTATCGTCGCTGAGATATTGAGGGATTCTAAAAAAGACTTAGTACTCATCAGCGGTTCCTATGCAATTGCAAAAGCAAGTCCAGGAGTGTGTATCCCTGGTGGTACGGGAACTGTGCGTATCACACAAAGTATGGAAGAAGAGTTCCTGGAAGGGATCGAAAGGCTTGGCCTAAGCCCAGAAGAAGCAAGAGGAGAACTCGTTAGTTTACAAAACGAAGGGATTTTACCATTCACTGGCCAATCAGTGCCAACACCTGCCATGGTGTATAAACGATTGAGTAATGATGAATATGATGTTGAAGTTGAATATTCGTTTGCTGATGCGATCGGCACCCCTCAACCTTGTCCTTCCAATAATAAATTCCAAAAGGCAATCAAATTCAAAACAGATAAATCGAAAGTATTTAGTTCAATCAATCGTTCCTTAAAAGTATTTGGAATTTCCTTAAGTGTAGAAGCATCGATCACTTACATCACACAAGCAGGGAAAAAAGACAAAGCCATCCTCAATATCAAACAAGTTACAAGTGGATCCGGGAATACTGACAAATCCACAACACGATTTACCTTCGAAGAATGTGAGAAGGATACAAGTGCCAATTCAAATAATTGTGTCACATTAAATTATAGTAATGTTTATGATGACCCTGCTGGGAATAAAATCACAACCTCAGTCAAAGGGAGGACGAATGACCTAGGAGGTTATGTCCTGACGGAATACATAGATAATGCCGATAATTTTGAATATTATTTAACCGAAACTTATGATCCGAACGGTGATATCACTTATTTTGCTGTGGATTATTATGACATTGGAACCCCTGCTAACGATGATTATGAAGAATTAGGAGTCCTTGATACAGGTCTTTACGGCGAGTTTATCGAAACCACTTATACCTTTGAATGGGATGCTTATGTTGATTTTACAACTGCACTTCCTGGAGGCGGAATTGGACAAGGAGCTGGATTTACGGAATATGATGCGTATGTCATCATGCCTGCTGGAGTTGATCCCAATGTATATCCAGATGAATTTATAGGATGGGGAGAATTTTATAATAATGTCAATAGTGGTGGTCCTGTTTATTATGTAGACTTTTATGGGACAGCCAATCAAATTCCATCAGCAGTTGTCTGGCGGTATGCAATTGATACAAACGGAAACGAAGTATATACTATTCGAGCAAATACTGTCGTTCAAATTTAATTGAAATTCTTATATTTGGAACCAAACAAAACGAAATTTATATGTTAATCCTTAAAAAAAATCGTAAACACAACTTAAATACAATTCAGAAATTCATAATTCATGCCATTTTATTTTTGAGTATCTGTTTTTTACCTGTCTCATTGTTTCCTTCGGAACCATTTAACAACATACAAGGATTTTATGGAGAAAGAGCAGCGGGACTAGCAGGTGCCTTTACTGCCATCGCTGACGATCCATCCGGTGCTTATTACAATCCTGCAGGGCTTGGGTTTACTCATAATGATGGGATATCGATCTCTGCGAGTAATTTTAAAGATGTCAAACGTAGTTATATCAATATAGACACACCAGGCCAAAGATACAACCAAACCCACCAAGGTTTTGATCCCAATTTCATTGGACTACTTAAAAACTTTGATCGATGGAAGTTTGCCTTTTCAATCGTCAATACTTATAACTATTCCTATAATCGAGTTGATCAGGTGAACTACCCTCTTGTATCTCCTTCGATTAATTCCACTCGGAATTATACAAAAGAACGATATAACCAACTTTTAGTCGGACCCAGTTTAGCATACCTTCTCAATGATAAACTTTCTCTAGGTGCCACACTGTATTACATGAATGACACGAAGGAAGTTTCGAGAACCCAATTCCAACAATTCTCAGATCTAAGTTATGTGATGCGCTCGTATGTAGACAATCGTCGCACATCAGGACTCATGCCAGTCCTTGGGATCCAATACCAACCAAATCCTAAACTATCTTTAGGATTTAGTTATCGTCGAATTTTTGTTACCGGTGGGGACAGATTGTACAATGAAGTTTATGTTGATTCTACACGTAGACCAGGTTCCTCTGCTGTTGACTTTATTGAAGGGACTGGAAGTGGAGCCTCTTCGATTGAACAAGGAGTATTAACACAAAAACCGAAACTTGTCACGTCCATTCCGCAAACACAAGAAATGCGATTTGGTGTGGCTTTTTTCCCAACGGCAAGATTCTTAGCATCCTTTGATATGATTCATACCTCCGGTTATAAAGTAAGAAGGAACCAAGATGAGATTAGTACCTTCGGTCGACGTGTCACTTACACAATCAATGATACAGAGGTTAGAGAACTAACAAGGTATTCCACCACTAATTTTGCTGCTGGTATGGAATACTATTTGGCTGACACTTTTTCTGTGTTAGGTGGTATTTACACAAACGAACCAAATACAAAACCAGTTTCATGGACAGAATCGGCAGTTGATTTATACCTTCAAAATACCTTTGGTAACCAAGTATCTGCAAGTTCTGGTGACGCGAGTGTCATTTACAAAGTTGCTCGTTCTGGAACAAATCCTCGAAATGAATATTCAAGGAACAAAGGTTTCAGTTTGGGATTTTCATGGGTGACTTCAAAATCGTCAGTATCTGTTACCTATATCCGCGAAACAGGATATGGAAATTCTAGGATCGACCCAAATTCATTAGCCCAATCCTTCGAATATATGGCTCAGTCCATTTATATTATGGTTAGTTCCAGGAATTGATCATTTTTTCTTAGATTTGGTTTGGAAAAAATCTTTAGCGTCATCATAACCTTGCACTAAGAGTTTTTCAGCTTGTTCTTTCTTAAAATTGAGAATACTACCAAAACCTAACATTTGTTTTGGGGCGATGACAGAAATTTTAGCGTTCGTAAATTGTGTCCTTAGGTTCAGGAGAAAATTCTCAATTGATGTGAGACCATTCATCACAGATTTTCGGTATTCCAATCCTTGTTCTACACTTTTATAAGAACCAAGTAAGTAGAGTTCAAATAACCTTTCTAATGCCTCATCCTTTGTCACAGGAGTTTCCATAATCGCCGAACTTCCAACAGGCGAAAGTAATACCACAACGATATCGGAAGCTTCATGTGTTAATGCTGGAAGAATCGGAGTATTTGCCATCACCCCCCCATCCCAATAAGGTTCTCCATCAATCACTTGCCACGGAAAAATCATGGGAATGGCCGAAGAAGCAAGTAAATGTTCAATCTGCAGTTTTGGATTTTCAAAGAATCTAAGCTCTGATGATAAAATATTAACGGCCGAAATGATTACCTTTGTTTTTGACTCGTTTAAGTGACTAAAGTCTAAATGTTCATGAATGAATTTTTTTAAAGGATATGTCTCTACCAAAGGATAGTATTTTCTTCGAAACAATCCTTTTAACATATTCCATACCGAATAACGCATGATATGTTTTTGATTCAGTTTTAACCATAATTCGGATAATTTTTTTGAATCCATTCCAGAACCAATGGCACATGCATTGATCGCTCCAACAGATGTTCCACAAATTATATCTGGTTTCCAATTGATTTCTTCTAAATATCGTAACACACCTGCTTGGTAGGCACCTCTTGCACCACCACCAGACAATACCAATGCTTTCTTTTTTGCCATATCAATTGCCACTAAAGAAAGATATCTCTACCTGTAACATACCTTTCCTTCCACCATTTTTCATCTAGGGATTGAATGACAACACCTCTGCTCGTTGAAGCGTGGATAAATTTTCCATTTTCTAATACCATACCCACATGTGTGATCTTTTTAGTATTGGGAGACGCAGAGAAAAAAACCAAATTTCCAATTTCTTGTTTTTCCCTGGGAACAAATTTACCAATTTGTGATTGGTCTTTTGCTGAGCGAGGAATGGCCTTCTCCTTCATTCCAATTTTTGGATCCGTTAAGATGGATTTTGTCAATCCAGAACAGTCAACTCCTCGTTTGGAATAACCTCCATACAAATATGGTGTTCCGATCCATAATCTACCAACTGGATCCACTAACTTACGTTTGGAAACATTCTGTGCTTCTGCTGTTTGGGAGGTAGTTTGTTCTTCCATAAAAATGAGATTTGGATCTAGTTTTGGTCTTTCTTTTGTGATCCATTCTCCTTCTTCATTCCAAATTATTTCTGTCCTACGATCAGAAACTTTAAAATCATCAATCGTATTTTTCCCAGAAAGAACAGAGATCGTATCCTCAATGACCGTATTCCAACGTTTGGCAAAATCAGAATTCTTTGACTCTGGTTTCATCTCTAACATCAGTTTTTTTTGTTTTTCTGAATTGAGTGTAAGGATATTCTTGGGTATTTTTTTTTCTAATTGTTTGAGAATTACATTTGGATTGGATTCTTGTTTTCGCAACAGAACATACAATCGACCAACCACAAATAATGTTTCGCCCGTCCAAGATTTACTCTTTGCAGTTTGGAAAAAATTTAACATTTCTTCCTCAGACACTTGGCTTAATTTCATTTCCCGATAAAACTTACCTAGAAACGGAATCTCTTTTTTGTTAGGTTTGGTTGTGATGAGATAGGGAATTAAATCTTCCGTCTCTTCCCAATCATATCCGTGATCTTTTAAAATCACAAACCTTTCTACTTCCAATGCAAATTCCGAAGGTGACATGGTTTCAAATACCGCCCACACACGTAAAGATTGGATGATGTTTTGGATTTCTTTTTGGTTTGCTCGGTCACCTAGTTTTTTTCGAATTTCACTTCGAATGAGTAAGGTTTCTTGTTTGTTATAACCTGATTCTAAAAGTGTGTCTAAATTTTGTGAATGTAAAAAACAAGGGAAAAGGAAAACCAATATAAAAATAGATAGATGGTATTCTTTTGATAACATGAACCAAGGAGTAAAGGAATCTAAACTGATTGTAAAGAAGGATTTAAAAATTTCTCTCGGTTCATTTTAATTTTCTGGGAAGAGGAAACATACCCAAGCTCAATCAAACGTTCATACGCAAACCAATCAAGTAATCCAAAATTATTGGTAGGGATTTGTAAAAACAAATCTGAAATTTTTTCTGTTTGGCGGATTCGTTCTCGGCTCGATGCTAAAATCGATCGGATGATGATATCTCCAATAGGTGGAAATTTCGGTTTTAAGATGTCTTGGAAATTGATAAGGTTTGTCATTTGAAAGATGGGATTTGTCATTACACCAGGTTTGTTTGCATCAAAGTATTCACAAAGTTCGCGGTCTTGGTCTGGATAAATGTCACCAAATACGTCTACCGAAATCACTTTTCCAACACCTTTCTCCTTTAGAGTGATGCCAGGAACATTGTCAAGAACTCCCCCATCCACATAAACGATGCCATCATCAATAAAAGGAGGCACAATACCGGGAATGGAAGTACTGGCACGGATTGCTTTCCATAAACTCCCTACTTCTTGTACATGGATTTCGGAATGGGAAAGATTTGTTGCGACTGCAAAATAAGGAATCCACAAGTCTTCAATCTGAATCTCTCCAAAAAAATTCCGAATGGCTTCCGTGTATTTTCTCCCAGTTGTTAATGATAAAATAGGAATTGTATATTCATTTAATAGATCTTTTGATACCCAAAATTCCTTGGCTTTGACTTTACTCCCTTCACTTGATTCCCCCATCGCAATGAGAGCAGCAAAAATGGAACCGGCACTTGTACCAGAAACCATATCAATGGGAATCGAATTTTCTTCTAAAGCTTTTAATACACCTAAATGGGCAAACCCTTTGGCACCACCACCACCTAATGCAAGGCCTATTGATTTTCCAAGTAAACCCCTCCCCAATCTTTCCCAAGTGTCCATTCGTTCTAAATGGACATGGAAATGACGATGGAATCTCCTTTTCTCTAGATGTTTAATTGTTCCTTCGCGAACCAATTCTCGGTTTGGCTGGAGTAAGACAAGAACATGATTACGATCACTAAACTTACGTTTATCGATGAGTGATTCCAATTGGATACAATTTGGATCCTCATCTGCATCTTTGATATAAACAAATGTATCAGACTGGCGTAAAGTCCTTTCGGCATAAGGACTTAATTTGCCTTCGTCCTTCACAAGATAAAAAATATAATCGTATTCGGATTCAATTTGAGTGAAAAAGCGAATGATCCAAGGTTCACGATCTGCTTCCTCCAATTTGTCCAATTCCTTCATTCGATCGTTGAACATCGATTCATCGACAACATAAAAAGATCCATACCGAAGGAAAACGATTCCTAGATAATGAATCATATCCAAAATCACTTTTTCAGGCAGTGAGGAAAGTAAGGTGAAGGTTTTTGCCTGTGGGACAAAACCTTTTGTTTCCGTTTTGGCATGAGCCAATCGTTCTGCGATGATTTTCGTAATCTGAAGTAAACTTTCTGGGTATTTTAAAAGAATGGATAAAGCCACTTCTCTTGGAACTCGGATGAGTTCGGAGTCTCGCACTGCCTTTACAGTCGCAGAACGTTTTTCTCCTGTAAATAAACTCAGCTCCCCTATGATATCGAGACGTTTGAATTCACCTACATCTCGGATAATACCATCTGCACTTCGTTTTTCGTAACGAAGTTTTCCGGCAGCCAAAATGTACAAATCATTTCCATCCGATTGTTCCAAAAAGAGAATCTCTCCCCCTTTTAAAAATTCACGAACTGTATGTGCCATCATTTCGCGTAACACGGAATGTGGGAGGTTTTTAAACAAATCCGCCAATGTCAAATACTGTGCAAGAGTCGGAATTTTAGATTTTCGGATCCGTTTCACAACAAAGGTTTTAGTAGGATTTAAAAGAAATTTCAAGCAACCTTTTCTTTGTTTTTGTGTCAACGAACAGATTCGTTTGAAAAAAGAAGAGTAGTCATAATTCTTCCCTCCCTACAATGGGAAAGGAGAAGAGGATTATGATCGCAAGTTTACGTGGAAAATTACTCCAATTAGAGATTGATCGTTTGGTTGTGGAAGTGTCTGGCGTGGGTTATGAAGTGATGATCCCTTTCCCTTTGCACTTAGAATGTAAGGATAAAATTTCGACTGAGATTTTTTTACATACCTTTCATTCCATCACAGACCGTGGACAAAGGTTATTTGGATTTTCCTCAAAAAAAGATCGCGAATTATTTGAACTCATCAAATCCCTTCATGGAATTGGGGAACTTACGGCATTAAAAATATTATCTTTTTTCCAAGCAGATGATCTCTACCAAATCGCAAAAGCCGATGACAAAAAAACTTTGGAAAAAATTCCAAAAGTGAAAGGAAAAACTTCAGAAAAGATTTTATTTGAAATCAAACAAAATTTAAAAAAATTTGAAATGTTCTTAAATGAAGGAACAACAGAATTTAGTATCGTAGACAGAGAAACAGATTTAGCAACCCTTGCTCTCATCCAACTTGGTTTTGATGAAAAAACTGCCACCAAACAAGTAACCGATGCAAAAAAAACAAACCCTGGTTTGTCGGCATCCGATATTGTAAAACAGGTAATCACAGGGACCAAATAAATCAAAACATTCTATGTAAGTACCAATTGTTTCCTATTTTAATAAAACTCGGGTTGATCAAATAACGTTCTAGTTTGGGATTTGAATCAAATCGAAATTTGAGTTCCACCTCTTCTTTTGATCCAACATAAATATCAATTACCACAGGACCCGCTTGTACAAATACATCACGGATCGTAAGATTCCCTTGGTTTCCTTTTTTTAGGTCTAGTTTTTTCTGATCAAAATAATACAAAGAAAAGTATCCATTTGGATCTTGTAAGTCCAATGCCACTTCTTGTTTGGACCAATACCCTTTGGCATCAACAAATAAACCAGTTTCTGCATCAACAAAACCTAAAAGGTGAGAAAAATGCCCCTCACATAAGTCAAATAACAACTGTTTTGTTACAAAAATAATAAAAGTTGAGTCAAATTGAGAAATTCCTTTTCCATACACGACCCCTTGTTTGATAGGGAAAGGACAGTTGGATTTTACGATATTTCGTGATTGAGGGTTTTCTGTTGCAATGTTTGTGTTTTTACTAACGCAGGAGGTCAAAAATAGGATAAGTAAAACGTGTATATACAAGCAGTGGATATGTTTGGAGAAAAGAGACCGCATTACATAGTTTTGTTGAGAAGATCCTCAAACAAATCCCCCGAATACATTTCAAGTGCTCCATTACTTGCTGCGATGATTTTTTTACCTGCTTCTGTCACATCAAAATTCCCAATCACATACCCTTTCGTAGCACCCATATCTTCCATTTGGTTTGTCATCTCTCGTAAAAAAACATCCGATACCTTTGCGTCTTTCCACTTACGCACTCGAAAGAGGGCACGTTTGTTTACATCTTCTTTGGAAGACGCAAGTAAATTGACTCCATCTGCCTCTGGGTTTGCAATTTCCTTAGTGACTCGATAACCAAGGCTCATGACCATACGAGTGGCTTGGTTTTTGAAATTGGTTCCTGGCAAACTAATGAATTTTTCAAATTTATCGAGACCCAACATATCCAATTTGGATGTGAGTTTTTTTCCATTTTCATCCACCATCCCTTTGATATTAAAAGGTTTGGAAGAACGCATTCCACTTAACTCAAAATAACGTGAGTTAGGAAATAAATTCACAGACAATAAATTTAATTCACGTGTTAGGTCGTATTCATGAGTTAAGGATTCGACAGTACCAGTTCCTCGTTCCAATCGGTATTTTAAATTGGCTAAAGCAACAACGTCTGGATCATCTAATCTTTCTGCTTCGGCTTCAATTAAGTATTCAGCACCTTCTTCGTAACGACCCATGTATGTTGTGATCATCGCAAAATGGATACTACACTCTGTAATTTCACTTTGCCAAGCATTGAGTTTTGCCATTTCCAGACATAACCTTCCATACTTTAAGGCTTCCGGAAAATTTTGCATGAGGATGGCTTCTGTCATCAGGAATTGGAATAAGGTGAATCTCACAAATTCATCTTCGATTTGTTCACTGATGGCGATGGCAGTTTTCACTGCATCTTTGTGTTTGTTTTCTCTGGAAAGGGATAGAGCATACAAAAATCCAGATACTGGAGTCTTTTCAATTTTATATGCTTTTTCAAAGTATTCTCTTTCTTTTCCACCACCGGTCACACCAGAGATCACACCTTTGGCAATATAATACGATGTGAGATTGACCTTCTCTTCAGGGATCCTCGCAAAAAAATGGTCAGCGATTTTGAATTCTTTTTGTCCGAGCGCCATAAAACCCAAACGAATACAAGCAATCGGATTGGATCTGTCCACTTGGAGTGTGTCTAGGTAATGGAAAAAGGCTTCTTCAAAAAAATCTTTGTTATAATAAATCTCAGCAATCCGGTTGGAAACCGTGACCGGATCAATTTCCTTGGTGTATCGGTTATTTTTTTTGATGATTTCGAGGTGTTTTGCTTCGTTGAGTGGGTCATTCTCCATGGCATAAATTTTTGCCATCACGTAATGACCATAGGGATTTTGGTGGTCCTCTTCTAGTTTTTCCCTCACAAGTGCCCTTGCATCTAGAAAATTCCCTAAAGTAGCAAGGCTTAAGGCTTTTGCATAACTATCCCGCCTCTGTCCGATGACAAAGGTCAAAAGAAACCCAAGTAATATCACTGCGGCTCCTACAAAGATAAAAAATGCCAATTTCGAATACTTCCTATTTTCCTATTTTGGTTGGTAAAAAAGAGTCTTACGCCAATTCTGTCCTGGAAGTGATACAACTCACCTACATTTCGTTTGCTCTTCGACTTCTCGTCAGAGATCGTCTCTATTCCTTGGCGTATGGCCTTGTAGGAACTCTTGTTTTTACTTTCCTCGTCCTAGCAGTCAGGATCCACTTCCATTTGTATGCGGGAGTGTCTCTTACTAGTATCGTTTCCTTTGACAAGTCTCCTCAGATTCTTTTTTACGCTACTAGCTTTGCACTCATGACTTTATTTTTCTTCCATTGCCTTCATTCCCTCGGTGATATCGGTGTGATGATGGCTGTCGGAGGCAATCGTTTTGGCTGTATTCTACTCCATTCTTTGTCCTTATTTTTCCTATTTTTACCAAGTTTCCTACTCGCGGTCGTCCTGAACTTGGGACTCCTTATTCCTCCACCCGACTTTGGCCTTTTTGCAGAAGTTAAATCCATTTTCACTTGTTTGGTGCTTTTTCTTTTTTTAGGAATCCTTGTCTCCTTTCCCACCGTTGGCATCAGTACCTTCATTGATCCTTACAAGTCCATACGGAGGCAAAAATAATGTTACTCCGTGTCCACAATCTCACCAAACGGTTTGGAAACGAAGAGGCAGTGAGTTCAGTCAGTTTCGATGTGAACCAGGGAGATTATGTTGCCATCATCGGTCCCTCCGGTTCCGGAAAAACAACTCTCCTTTCGATGTTAACAGGAATGTTATCTCCAACAGAAGGGGACATTTTGTACGACCAAATTAAACTCTCGCAGATTTCCAAACAGGAACTAGCGGAAATTAGAGCTCGTGACCTGGGACTCGTGTTTCAATTTTCAGAGTTAGTCGGGAACCTAACCATCAAAGAAAATATCCTACTCCCTGCTTTGTTTACTAAAAAATTTTCGAATGATGATTATATCCGTAAATGTGATTACCTCATCGATCACCTAAAATTAGGTGACATCCAAAATTCATTGCCTAGGACTTTGTCAGGGGGACAAATCCAAAAAGCAGCTATTGCTCGTTCCCTTATCAATGATCCTGCGATCCTGTTTGCGGATGAACCTTCTGGGGATTTGGATCCCGAAAATAGTTATTTAGTCCAATTATTACTCAATGAATACAATAAACGAAATCATTCGATCATACTTGTCACACATGATATGAAACTTGCCTTTGATGCCCAAACCGTTTATGAAATGAAAAACGGAAGGTTCGAACAAGTGATCAAGGGCGAGTGAAGTTTTGAAACAGGCAATTGGTGTTGATATTGGTGGTGGGAGTATCAGAGTTTCTCTCTTTAATGAAAAAGGGGAAGAACTGAAGTCCAATCACAAAAAAACACCAGACCACTTAGACAATGATTCGTTTTTATCCGTTTTGATTGATGCCATCCAACCTTTGGCAAAAGAAAGTATGGGGATTGGTGTTGGTTCCCCTGGCCCACTCAATAATGAAACAGGTGTTTTGCTTAAAAGTGCCAATATGATTGGTCTAAACAACCTACCCATCAAATCTTCCTTAGAAGCAAAATTTTCTCTTCCCGTATTTTACGAGAATGATGCAAACTGTGCAGCATTAGGAGAAGCAATTTTTGGTAACTACAAAGACTGTGAGTCCCAACTGATCCTAACTTTGGGTACAGGAATTGGTGGAGGGTTTGTTTCAAATGGCAAATTGTATTCAGGGTATTTAGGGAATGGAATTGAAATTGGTCATACCACTTCTGTCATTGGTGGAGCAATTTGCGGGTGTGGAGTGAAAGGTTGTGTCGAAAGTTATTTTTCTACGATAGGATTTCTCAATCGTTATTTAGAAAAAACAAATTCCAAATTATCCAATGCTGAAGTTTTTTTCCAATTGGTAAAAAATGGAGACTCCGCGGCAAAGGAAATATTAGAATTTGGAACCAAGGCACTTGCGCATGCAGTTCGCGGAGCCGTGCATTTACTCAATCCAGAGGCAGTCGTTTTTGTGGGTGGGATTACCAAGTCTTATGATTTATTTGGAAGTGCATTGGAAACAGAAATTCGCTCTTCCATCTTCCCCGTGTTAAATGAAAGATTAAAATTAGGGCCAGGTGGGAATGTATCTGGAACGTTAGGTGCAGCATCTCTAGTATTCGCAAAGGAAAAAATTTAAGATGGAAAACTGTATTTTTTGTAAAATCATAAAAGGTGAAATCCCTGCCAAAAAAGAATATGAATCTGATTCTATCTTTGTATTTCACGATATCACCCCCCAAGCGCCAATTCACCTACTCATCATTCCCAAAGTCCATATCAATAGTATGAATGAAATTTCGTCATTGGATCCAAAGGTAATCCAAGAAATCTTCCAGGTGATTCCAAAACTTGCTGAAAAAAATGGAATCCATGAAAAAGGATATCGTCTCGTCAATAACTGCGGAAGCCATGGTGGCCAAACAGTTGGACACCTCCACTTCCATCTATTAGGCGGAAGGCATTTACAATGGCCACCAGGGTAATTACACAATGAGAAAATTAATCTTTGGAATCATCGTTTCAGGCATTGCCATTTATTTTTTACAAAAAAACTTTGATATCAGTGAATTCAAACGTTTAGAAGGAAAAGTCAATTGGTGGGTATTCCCACTCCTCATCCTTTCCAACCTTTGGGCCTTTGTTCCATTTTCCATTCGTTGGTTCCATCTTTTAGAGAAAAAAATCACCTTCACCCAATCCTTCACTACTGCAATCATTGGAGTTGGATTGAATATGGTATTACCTGCGAGAGGTGGTGATTTGGTAAGACTTCTCATGAACAAACGAGATTCTGATTTACCACTCACTCATCTCTTAAGTCGAATATTTTTGGAAAAAGTTATGGATTTGGGTGCAGTGGTTGTGATTGGTGCTGGTGCTCTTTTTTATATGGGACTTGGCCAATCAAAAAACCTTAGCCTTTTACTCATATCTGCACTCGTCATTTTGGCAATGTTAGTTGGACTAATTTTAGTCAAATACTTCCTATCCACTCTTCAAAAACTTTTATTAGGTATTTTTTCTCTGATTGGGAAACAATCCTTTTATGAAACAAAACTAGACCACCACTTAGTTGAATTTTCAGAATTTTTGCAAGGTGACAAACTGATCAAACCTTTGGCATATTCACTTCCAACATGGATTTTTGGTTATGCAATCTCTTATTACTTAGCTGGTATGCTCATCGGTATGCCAATACGATTCCCCGAAGCCTTACTTTTTATGTTTTTAGGGGGAATGGGAGTTGCGATCCCTTCTGCACCATCTGGAATCGGAGTATTCCACGCGGCAATCATTTCAGGGTTTATCATACTCGGAAGGGACCCTGGGGAAGGGCTTGTGTATGCAACTGTTGTCCATCTAACACAGTTTCTCATCACAACATTCTTAGCTTGTTTTGCTTATCTGCACTGGCGTTTTTTGCACAAAAAAATGTTATAGATTCCATTATTTTTTGAATCAAATATTCTTTCTTTTCCACTCTAAGAGGAGATGGAAGGGAATTTTTATTTCAACCAAAAATGGAAAGTTTTGTGTTTCTATATTTCAATCGTAACATTTTTCCAATGTTCTCCATCACTTTTTCCAAATGATAAAAATTCGTCAAATTCCGAAAACCCATTCCTTCCATTCCTTTCTGTTAGTTTAGGAACTTACCTTTCTCCTTCGCGTTTTGATGCCTATGCAGAAAAAAATATAGATTGGAATCGATTTTTAGGAACATGGTATGAGATCAAACGGATTGACAATCCATTCCAATCTGGACTTACCAATGTCTCTGCCGAATACTCCCTACGAGAAGATGGGAATATACGAGTAAAAAACCAAGGAACATCCGCTAACGGTCCAATTACGATAGAAGGAGTTGCTCTTTTACCAGATCCGAATCTTGGCAAATTAAAGGTTAGTTTTTTATACCCAATTTTTTTTGGTGATTATTTGATTCTAAAGGTTGATCGTCAAGGGTACCAAACAGCCCTAATCGGTGGGCCAGAATCAAATTTTTTGTGGATTTTTGCCAGAGAAAAAACGATTCCGCAATCAATTGAAACTGAATATATACTGTATGCACAAACGATTGGTTATGATACCAACCGTTTGCAAAAATTCTAAGAATTAACTTAGCGCTTTGATCACATCCTCTGGAGCTTGCACTAATTCAACAAGTACCCCTTCACTACAAAGTGGGAACTCTTCGTTTCCTTTCGGGTGGATGAAACAAACATTATACCCCGCAGCCCCTTTTCGAATTCCGCCAGGAGTGAACCTAACGCCTTGTTTGGTGAGGTATTCCACACAGGCTTCTAAATGATCAATCCAAAGTCCAATGTGATTGAGTTTAGGATCGTGTACTTTGGGACTTTTGTTTGGATCAATCGGTTGCATCAAATCAATTTCTACTTTGTAAGGGCCATTCCCCATAGAAAGGATGTCCTCATCGACATTTTCTTTTTCACTTTTGTAATCGGATACTTTTGTAAGTCCCATCACTTCAACCCAGAATTTTGATAATTTTTCTTTTGATTCTCCACCAATCGCAACTTGTTGGATTCCTAATACTTTAAATGGACGTGACATATAAATTCCTCTATCAATAGAACAATAAAGATTTCTTCTTCACCAATGTAAAAAACTTACCTCTGGAAGAAACTTATTTTTCAAATGCATCCAAATCAGGAAAACTGATTTTAAAAATTTAGGTAATTATTCCGCTAAAATCAGTAGTGTACTAAACTGAGAGTTTAAGATTTGGAATTTTTGTAAAAATTCTTTAATCCCTTCCTCACTCACACCACCCGAATAATCAAAATCACTCTCCAATATGAGCCGGCCATCAGCATCCATATAACTTCTTGAATACCGCATTTTTTGATTCCATTTATTGGCTAATTCGATTTTATTTTTTTTATCTGTGTTGAACGATGAATAAAATTGAATGGATGAGTCGTTGCCGGAGACAAGTCCTACCTTATAATCTTGGTAGGATACGATCAGAAGTTTATCTTCATCACTCAAAATTTTATAACCTAATTCTACCAAAAGTTTTTTGAGCAAATTCTTTTCGACTTTGTAATGTAAGGTGACAGACTTAGAAGCTAATTCTGTTTCCTTTCCTTTGGCTGACTGAGCGCCCAAGCTAAATAATAAAGAGAAAAACAAAAGGGATGAAACAAAAAATCTCACAAAAACCTCGGAACCTGTAGTGTTAAATTCAACGGTAAATGGAGGAAAAAAATTCCATTTTACCAATCTAATTACAAGATTTGGAATTTAATCAGAAAGAATTCAATCCATTTCTATGCAAAAATTTTGTAAAAGGAAAAAAAGTAGAATAGCCAAAGAAATTCATTTGCTTTTCCATTCACCTAGGAACTGCTAAACCATTATCCATGAAGATTTTGTTTCCTTTTTTTGTGATTTTAAGCCTCTTTTCCTTTTCCCTATTTAGTTGCAGACCTGGTCAGACAAAAACCAGAAACCATTCTAACCCAAAGATTGATTCCATCGAAACTTTTAAAAAGGAATCTAAATACCCCTACCTCTATACTGGAAAAATCAATTTAGAACATTTCATCAAATTAAAGAACGATATTGCCATACTTCACCTTACTAACGATAAACTGAAAACCAATGCATTCATTGCAGGTGCCATCCGAAAGGCTTACGAATTCGTATCCATTGATTTTACTCCCAAAAGTTTTTATGAATTGAATCTAAAAAATCATGATATCATCCCACAAGGAACCATACTCCCCACAGAGGACCAAACGTATGTTCTCATCAAAAAAAATCCCTCTTATAAAATTGAAACCAAAGAATGGGACATCAAAAAACGTATCGAGTTAAATCAACATTTTGCCTCTTTAAACATAGATATTCATGATTTGGAAACACATTTAGATAAAATTCATTTAATAGCCAAAAATGATCCAAATCAAATTCAAAATCAGAATGAAATCCTAGAAAAAATTATTTTTCTCGCTATGTTAGGTTATACAGAAGAGATTGATCCACACACTCGTGTTTACGATGCAAAAGAAATTAAAACTGATACATCATTTAATGTTTTAAACAATATTTCCCACCGAATCATAACTGGTTACCCCGATATACTTTATATCAAAATTAAAAATTTCCTTCAATTTAATGATAACTTCACCATTGCCAGTGCGACTAAAAAAATCATCGAACATGAATTAGCAGAAAAAAAGAATAATCAGAATACAATTGGCGCTCTACTCATTGACCTTAGAGAAAGTGAACAATCAAATCTCATCGAACTTAGAAAATTCCTCTCATTATTCACATCTACTCAAAACTTGTTTAGCATTCGCAACAGGTATGAAACCAATATCTATCCTTCTCTGAAAGGAGATACTATCCTTTGGGATGGTCCTATTGGAATATTAGTTGGCCCCAAAACGACTGCAGGAGGAGAACTAGTTGCTGGAAGTTTAAGAGAAAACAAAAAGGCAATCATTTTAGGTTCAAGGACTTTTGGACAAGGCACCTTTCAATTGTTTTACGAAGTTGGTAAAAAAACAGGATACTTCTATGCGATTACAAATTCAAAGATGGTGTTACCTTCAGGCGAAGAAATCCAAGGATTTGGAATTTTACCTGATATCATCATTGAGGATCCAAACAAAGAATTAAGTACCCCACACGAAACAAAATTTTGGAACTGGATCAAACCTACAAATGCCAAAAACCCATACATTCCAAAAAACATCCAAACCAAACTGGAAGAAAAAATGGGGTTAAACCAAACAAACAAAGGTTTGTTTGCGGAAGAAAATCCTACTGACTTAGACCCAGTACTCACCCAATCCATCGAATACTATAAAACATATTTAAGCACTAATAATGAACTCAATTTAAAATAAGAATTCCATCGAAATTAAAATCAGATATGATCCCAATTGTCTGTTACGATTTTGAGTCGATTTTAAATTGATAAGCAATGTCTTTCATATCAATTGCAGTTTGGTTTAATTCAGCGGAACTATCGGCTGTTTGCATCGAAACTTCACTCATTTGATTGGTTCCAGAACTGATTTCCCCTAATGCCAAAGCATTTTGGTTCATCGCTTCTGAAACGGAGATGATTGCATGGTGGACTTCGCTGATACTACCACTGATTTCTTTTGCCAACATAAATGTTCGTTTTGCTAGTGTATTAATCTCTTCCGATTGGCTTTTGTATTCTTTTCCAGAGGCAACTACTGTTTCATAATCAGGAATCACTTTACCAGTGATCATATTTAATAATTCTTTCACAGAATCTACCATTTCCATCATTGCCTTTTCTAGTTTGTGATTTAACTCCACAATCTTTTTGACGGTATCTTGTGATTTACCGGCTAAATTTGAAACCTCTGTAGCAACGACTGCAAACCCTCTTCCATGTTCCCCTGCTCTTGCTGCTTCTATGGCAGCATTGAGAGAGAGTAAATTTGTTTGGTCCCCAATTTCAGCAATCATACTTGCCAACTCACGAATCTCTTTGATTGCCTCCGCATCTTTTACTGTACTTTGGATTTTGACATTGATGGTTTCAAATAAAGATTTAGCATCGACTAAAGATTTCCCGACAAAAGATTCCAATTCACTTGCTTTGCCTTCAATTTTTTCTGCCCCTTTCGAAACCAGTTCCATTTCGGTTCCCAATAAATTTAAGGTTTCAATCATGGAATTGGATTGAGATGAAATTTCTTCGGCAGATGCGGATACATTTTCAGCACTTGCAGAAAGTTCTTGGACCGAGGATGCAATTTCTTCAATGGTAGCGGAAGAATCAGAAGCTAACGAAGACAAATGAGAACTTTTTCCTGTAATGGATTCGGATAAACTTTGGATTTTTTGTACAATTAATATTAGGTTATGGCGCATTTTTTCTAAACTTTTTGCCATTCCTCCAATTTCATCATTTCGTTCTAATTGGACTTTTGGAACTTCAAAAGACAATTCATTATGAGAAATTCGATTCATCAACATAGAAGCTTCGCGAATTGCATGTGTTACCTTTGTTAATACATAACCCATCCCTATGGATACAACGATCACTGAAAATAAAATACTAAAGATTGTGAAAAGAGCAATAGAATCCAATGACTTTGTCATGGCAGAAACAGGAACACGGTATATCACTCGCCATGGAACAGAATGCAATTGGTAACTACCATATAAACACTGTTTGCCTTTTGAATCCTTCCCTGCAAAAATAAGTACAGGTTCCTTGGACGCTTTTAATGAAGAAGCCACTTCTTCGGGGAATGTATCGCTTACATCTTTGTCTAATAATTGGCTATCAAGGGCAAGTTTGATCTTCCCATTCCCATCCACGAGCCAACTTTCTCCCCCAAATTGGTCTTGTTTTGTGAATTGTTTGGAAGCAACCGATACATCGATGCCTAATGAACTAATCAATACCGGATTTCCATTTTCAAAGGAGACACCATTTACAAAAATAGCATACGATTTGTATTCCGCCGTAAAATCCATATTGATCACAAGTTCCTGTTTCGATTGCATGAGGTTAAAAAACCAACTATCATCAGGATCCTTGTCCGTTAAGGTATCAATTTTTTTGGCAGAATGATTCCAATAGTTCCGAGTCTTAGGATTGATAAGTCCTAAATACGTGATGTTACTTAATTTTTCTTTGTAAGAAGATAAATTCTTAAAAACTTGTTCCGCTGGATCTCCTGTTGGTTCTCCCGCCTTTGCCCAACGAATGGTATTATGATCGGAAACAATGATCACGGCAGTTTCCTTGGCGCGTTCCAAAATAGAATCAATGGTTGCTGATTTGGACTCTAAAATCTTTACCATATCAAAACTTTCTAATTTTGAAATGATCGTACTTCTCCCAACATAATAACTGAGAAAACCAGTTAGGCCACAGGCAAGAGTGACGGAAAGAATGGTTAAACTAATGAGTTTTGTACGAAGCGAATTTGGCTCCCATTTGAATTTCATAAATTGTGAATCCTTTCCTAAGATTATTAGAATGTTTTCTTGCTAAAACAAAGCTTCTAGTATAAAGTGTTCTAACATTTTTGCATCCAATGTCACAAGGAAAAAATAAAACATGAAGTCTCTTTTTTATATTCTTTTCTTGGGATGGATCATCACAATGCAATCTAGTATCATTGCGGAAACAAAAGAAAAGGAAGAAACAGTTTCTAAGGATCCAACCTCATTGTATCCAGCAAAAACATTGGATACTTCACAAAGCCAACAAACAACGCCAGGTGAATTGAGTTACCGTTTGACGGGTATGTTAAAAACAGATTTCGCATATGCCAATCATTCTGTTTTATCGTTTGGTTTTGATAATTTAGTGGGTCCAACAGTTGCCAAAAGACAAGTGCAAGCAAGAGATTCCGAACCACGTTCGGGGATTTACCCCACAAGCTCCTTACTCGGGACAGAAATTAGTTATGGCACAAAAGCCAAGTCAATCTTCGAAGCAGACTTTGTAGATCTTACGAAAAGTAGTGTAGGAGCAGAAACAAAACCAAGGGTCAGACAAATGTATTTCCAATACAATCCCAGTTCCCATTTACAATTGTTTCTAGGACGAACTTGGGATATGTTTGCAGGAGTTTTCCCTCAATCTTATAATGCGAGTGCCTTTATGTCTGCCTCTGGGAATATCGGTTGGCAAAGGGAACAAATTGGACTTTGGTACAAATTAGGTGAATTCAAGTTTGGTTCTGCCATTGGAACAACAGGTTTTCATAATGATCCAAATGTAAAAACGAATATTGAAAGGAATACGATGCCAACCATCACTGTTCGCTTGGATTGGATCCCTTCCACAAATTTACTTTTCACAACCTCGGCAATTGGAACCAAACTGAAAGTAAGTGATCAGAGAACCGATTCGTCAAGAGATGGTTTACCTCTTTATCCAGACCAAACGATTGATCCAAACCCCTCACTTGCCAAAACAATCACGAATCAAAATGCAAACCAAAGAACCACCCTCGATTCAGGTGGTGTTTCCTTTGGATTTGTTTGGAAACAAGGGAAATTTGAATCACGAGGTGAGATCACTTATGGGAAAAACATAACATCGATTACATCAGGTGGGATCGCACCATTCCAAACGACAACTTATGGGGAAACATTTTCCGATAGTAGTCTCGGATTTTTATCAGGTGGGATTGGTAGTGATGCCAAAACAAATAACAAACGAAAATTTGAATCACCAAAAGAAGTCAGTGGATTTCTCAGTTTGAATTATGAAATTACGAAACAGTTTGGTTTTGGGATTCATGCGGGTATCTCCAAAATAACAAATCCAGAAGTACTCGTGGGTGCAGATTTTAATTCCCTCTCGACAAGTCGTTCCGATCAATTCCAATGGACCTCCAATCCTAAAATTATGGGATCCATCCGGGAAAATTTGAATTATGGATTTCGAATGAATTATGATCCAGAAGAAAGGATTCGTTTTTTTATACAAACAGATGTATTTCGCACCTACTACAAAGATGTAGATCGTTATTCAGGTGTATCAGCACATATCGGAAGTTATGACCCCATTACCCAAACAGGTGAATTGCGGGATCCAGGAAACCAGTTTAGCCGTTCCAGTGCCGTTTCAGAATCACTCATGATCCGACTCGGTGGATTATTTCGATTTGATACTTGAGTTTTTATTTTCTAACCATTTCAAAAGCATTTGTTTTAGATTTTCTTTGTGAATTGGCTTACTCAAATAATCATTCATTCCCACTTCAAAACACTTTTCTTTTTCACCAGCAATGATTCCCGCTGTTACGGCAATGATCGGTATATTTTTCCCTTTCTGTATTTTCCGAATTTCGATTGTGGCATCATAACCATTTTTAATCGGCATTTGGATGTCCATGAGGATTAAATCGGGAGATTCCTTTTGAAACACTTTGATTGCTTCCTCTCCATTTTCGGCTTCAAGAATCTCTGCATCGAAAATAATCCGTTTGATAAAATTTTTCATCAAACCCATATTCACAACATTATCTTCTACCACTAAAATTTTGATCCTACGTTCATTTGAATTGGAATCAGAAAATCCTTTAGATTCAATAACCGGTACGTTCGACTCTATTTGTAAATTTGGATCATGTTCTGGAATACGAAAAGGAATCTCAAAATAAAATTCACTTCCTTCCCCTACTTCGCTATTCAATTTTAACTTTGACTTCATCAAACTCAAAAGTTGCCTACATATGGCAAGACCAAGACCAGTTCCACCAAACTTCCGTGTTGTGGAAAAATCTTCCTGCGTAAAGGAATCAAATATTTTCTTTTGGTTTTCTTTTGCGATTCCAATCCCCGTATCTTTTACAGAAATTCTAATTCTAACTTCATTTTCTACACTTGTTTTCAAACGCACAAGTTTACATTCGATAAATCCTTTTTCAGTAAATTTAATTGCATTTCCCATTAAATTCAAAAGAACCTGCCGTAAACGATTGGAATCAAACATTAAAGTTTGTGGAATATTCTCATCCACGTACAATCGTATATCCACACCTTTTATAATTGCTTGGATATCCATAATTTTGATTGCTTCTAGGACTAATTTTTTTAAGTCACTAGCTTCTTCTGCTAATTGTAATTTTCCTGCTTCAGCCTTTGAAAAATCCAATATATCATTAACGATATTTAAAAGAGTATGTGCTGATTGTTTTATAATTTGTGCGTATTCATTGAATGAAGTATCAACCAATGTTTCTGCAAGTAAATCCGAATAACCGATAATTCCATTCAGAGGAGTGCGAATTTCATGGCTCATATTCGCTAAAAATTCAGATTTGGCATTGTAGGCATTTTCAGCCAATTCTTTGGCATGTTTTAACTCAAGTTTGGTTTCGTAGGATTCAGTGATATCTCTTGTGAACATTAAAATACCACCAATTCCACCCGAAAGTAAACTCCAAGGCCGTATTTCCCATTGGATCACTTGGTCTTTTTCCCAACCAGGAGGCCGCCAAATATCCTCATCCCTTTTTAGAATTTCACCTTTTAATCCACGAGAATGGATCTGTTTCCATTCCTCCCCAATATTGGGAAAAATTTCATAATGGCATTTACCAATGATCTCTTCTTTAGATAGAGGGATTTTATAATCATCAATCCATCTTTGGCTGAGAGCAACGTAACGCATTTCTTGGTCGAGCATGGCAACTGCAGCAGGAGCATGTTCTACAAAAGACCACAAAATCGCTGTTTGGGAGGCAAGAGCCATTTCCCATTTTTTTCTTTCGTTTATGTCTTGGATGATGCCATAAATTTTGACTACACGGTTATCCTCATATTCTGCACGTCCAATGGTTCTAACCCATGTTTGGTTACCCTTAGCAGTAACCATTTCCAACTCTAAATCATATTCTTTACCAGTTTCCAAAAGCTCTTGTACTGCATTTGTGATCTTATTTCGACTTTCTTCACTATGATAAAATTGTAATCCTGTTTCTACGCTTGGTACATAGTCATCACTCACTTCGTGGATTCGTTTTGTTACATTGGTCCAATTGGCTTGGTTTGTTTTTAGATCTAAATCCCATCCTCCAATTTTTGCCAAATTTGCCATTTGGTCTAATAACCGCGAGATAGATCGAAGTTCCATTTCAGATTGGATGGAATCTGTGATGTTTAAAATTTGAGCCAAATAATAGATGGGATTTCCTATATGATCACGAATGATGGATTTATTAAGTATTGCCCAAATAGTTTGGTTGTCTTTCGTTAGATAACGTTTTCTAATTTGGAAACTTGGTATGAGGCCTCTATTTAATTTTTCTAAGTATGCCAATTCCAATTCAAGATCATCGGGATGTGTGAATTCCGATAAAGTTTTTTCTTTTAACTCCTCCGCTTGGTAACCAAGCCATTCGCAAAAAATTGGATTCACTTCAATCATCTCTCCGTGCGGATTTGAGATTTCCATTCCAATATTCGAATACCGAAAGGAAGATATAAATAAATCTCTAGAAATTTCTAAGGATTGCAAAATGGGAGGTAATACTTTTTCTTTTCCTTCTGAAAAAGAATCCAAGGCAAGTAAGATGAATTTTCTACCCAATTCATTGAATTCTTTTGTATGGAATCGAAATGGAAAACCAGCACTATTACTGGGATCAAAACAAATTCTACCTAAAATGGAATCGGTGATTGTTTTTTCAGATTGTATCTTAATACCAGAGTGGGTTAAAATACATTCCTCAGGGAATGGTTGGTCAATGGTGAGACCCATAGATTTTGTTGCTACTGGGCTTGGGTATACAATGCCCACATTTGTATCCCATACTAAATATCCGAACGAAGCTTTCTCAAATACAAATTCACATAACTCTGGTTTGTTTGCGATGAATTTGACTGGACTTAACATATTTTATCTTCAGAACTTCATTTCTTAAAAATGACAACAAAGAGTCCACGCAGATCTCCAATTTGGTAATTGGTTGCCATATCATTTGGGTAAAGTTTATTTAAGGTTGTTTTGGTTTCGGTTGACATTTCTTCTTTTTTTCCATGGCAGGGAACACATTGTCCCATAAGAGGAATGGGAACATACACTGTCACGTTCTCATCAGACGAAACAACTCGATTTGGAAATACACCTTCACTTGATTTCTGCTTTTGGATTTCCTGAAACACCATCATCTCTTCAGGGGAAAGGCGGTTATTCTCATTACGAGGTTTATCCGTAATACGTTTTAAAGTTACATTGTTTGCTTTTCCCATTTTTGCGGTGAAACCTAAGGCATTCTGTTGGCAAAAAGGTATCGCAGCAGTTGTGCCTCCTTCAGCTAAAGCAGTCGAAAGTTTTTTTTGTAAATTGGATTTTGCTTCCTTTGTAATCTGAATTGCCAATGATTCATAATTCAAAGATTCTTTTTGGCATTGGTAAAAAGTGATTGGAAAGAGGAAAAAAACGAAAAGGTTCCATTTGATCTGAGTCATACATATTTCCTTTGGTTATTCATTTGATTTGAGGAGAGGTAAGTTCACAATAAATTCCGTTTTCCCTGGATGGGACACAAAGGATAGAGTTCCATTATGTTCTTCTATAATGGTTTTGCAAATGAAAAGACCAAGTCCAATTCCTTCCCCTTTCTCTTTGGTTGTATAAAATGGTTGGAAGATATGTTTTTGTGAGTCGATGGGAATTCCGATCCCATTATCGATGATTCTGATTTCAATCCTTTCCGAGTTATCTGAGGATACTTTCACTTTGATTTCCCCTGTTTTTGGCTCTGTGGCTTGGATGGCATTAAAAATCAAATGGGACCATACTAATTTCAAAGATGCTTCATTTACATAAGTCGAAAGTTGGTCATTGATTTCTGTAACAAGGAGACGGTTCATTTCCCAATATTGGTTATATAAAATGAGAATATCACGGATTCCATTCCCAATCCGAACATAGGATTTCTCTTTATCGGCAAAAGGTTTTGAAAATTGTTGGAAAGTTGAGATTACTTTTTCCGTTCGATCAATTGCATTCGTAATGAGTAAACTTGCATTCTCCATGGTTTTGTATTTTAACCATAAAAAAATAAAATCCCAGGAAGTTTTGTCTTCTCCCGAAATCCCTTCAAAACTTTTGTAATCAATACCGAGTTCGATACAACGATCTGCAAAATAAAAACGATCTTGGCGTTCGAGAAAAGGAAATAGTTCGAGGATTACATCTAACTCCTCTCTCTTTTCTTTTTTTGTACGGTGTTTCCAATGAATTTGTTTTTCCTTTTCATACCAAAGTGGGTCTTTGTTTGTAAGGTAATTTTGTTCTTCACTCAAAAGGTAAGACACCATTGATTTAATGCCAGCAAGTGGATTTTTGATTTCGTGAGCAACGTTCGATGCAAGAGACCCAAGAGTCACAAGACGATCATTTTGAATCAAACTTGTTTCCCTTTGGTTTAATTCTTCTGATAATTTTTGGTTATTATTATCTAAAATATCGAGTAAAAAGGAAACTAGTTTAACAATACAGATTGTCTTTGCTAACAAGAGTATGACTTTCAAAATTTCCAAAACAAAAACAATCTGATTGGGTCCTTGAGGAGTGAGTTGGTATCCAAATTCAATTAAGGCACCTCCCATGTACGCAACATACATACCAACAAGATAACCAAAGATCACGACAATCCCCATTACCATTGAAAAGGTTCTGTGTAGGAAAAAAGAAATGTAGAGTTGGAATAAAAAAAACAAAGTAAAAAAAATTGAATTTTGGATGGGCAAGGCTTTCAAACCTTGTGGGTGCAAAATAATCGAAGCATAAAAACCTCCAAGTAAAACGAGGTAATCCACCACTAAAAAAAACATGATCGTTGCATTGGAAAGTTTGTTAGATGTTTCCTTCTGAACCAATTTTTTACCAATAAAAGATGTAGTAAAAAAATAGAATGTAAAAACTAGAGCAATGGTAATAGGAGGTTTTCCAAAATTCAAAACAGAAGCTATCACTCCAACCCAAGCAATCACCATTCGGATGGAAATCAAAATCAAGAGACCTTTTGATTTCATCTGGTTTGCAAACTGCTCAAGTAAATTGGAAGAAGTCACCATATATTTTTTAGTCAGATCATTACATAGGCTGATTTGAGAAAATCAAGCATTTCTCTTGCAGAGCCGTTTGACATAGGAGGATTGTCCTAAAATCTTGGATTAGGTTCCCTCATATGAAACAAACAAAAATCGCAATTATTGGTGCAGGTGGGCTTACAGGCAAGGAGCTTGTAGGATTACTGGCTCACCACCCACATTTCCAAGTCGTTCATATTACTTCCAACCAAGTTGATGGGAAACATATCCGAGAGGTTTTTCCAGACCTTTCCCACTTACCTGACTTAAGGTTCCAAAAACACGATGCACCCATTCCAGAGGATGCCCATATTGTCCTTGCAACTCCTAACGAAGTTTCCTTAGAAATGGCTCCAGAGTTTTTACAACAAGGAAAGAAGGTCATCGATTTATCGGGAACCTTTCGACTCCACGACCAAATCCAATTTGAATCCGCATACAAATTCAAACACACAAAGTTTGTATGGATGGACAAGGTTGTATTTGGACTTCCTGAATTATTCCGTGAAAAAATTAAAAATGCAAACTTCATATCCAATCCAGGTTGTTTTGCTACTTCTGCTATACTTCCTATTGCCATTTTAGGAAATCTTAGAAACAAAATCCAAGGACCTGTCATCGTTGATGCAAAATCAGGAGTGAGTGGTGCTGGAGGAAGAACAGAAGAAATTAAATATGCATACACTCATGTTTATGAAAACTTTAGAGCTTATAAAGTATTAAGCCACCAACATGAACCAGAAATGGAAGAATATTCGTTTGTTGGATCAGATCCTAAAAAAATCCACTTTACTCCTCACCTACTGCCTGTTTACCGAGGTATATTGGCAACAATTTATATCACATTCGAAAACCCAGTCGATCCAAAAGAAGTAAAAGAGAAAATCCAATCTGTTGCAGACAAAGAAACCTTCATTCGTTTTTACGAAACTCCGGAAGAAATTGAAATCAGAAAGGTACAAAACACAAACTTCCTAGACATCGGATTTACCTCAAAAGGGAATACCTTAGTACTCGTAACTGCACTTGATAATTTAGTCAAAGGTGCTGCAGGACAAGCATTACAAAACTTGAATTTAATGTTTGGTTATCCGGAAACCTTGGGCCTTGTTACCATTTAATCCAAAACAAACACTTGTTACTGGTGCTTTTGAGGGAGAGGTAAATCTATTAAAAAACCACCCCCAATTTCCATATGTAAAAGAGATGGGAATTGGAAATTTAGAACAAGCTGTACAATTATTTGCCTACTTAAACCAAAACCCACAGATTCAAAACATTGTGTTTTTAGGATCCTGTGGTGTTTACCCTTGGTCAAAAACCAATCCAAATACAATCGTTTCTCCGAATGTCGTATGTTCTTTGGAACTCTCGGCAAGTTTAGGTTTTACTAAACAACTACCACAAAGTCCCCTATCCTTTCCTCTCGTAGCAGATCCCATGTTTGCAAGTGGTATTTGTAATGCGCCAACCTGTATCACACTCCAAACAATGGATTCTCCACCCGAAGGAAATTGGAGATCTCTTTCATTTGAAAATCTAGAGTTATTTGGGCTTACGAAAGTGGCAAACGAGTTCAAAATCCCTGTCACAGCATACTTAGCTGTGACAAACAAAGTTGGTCCACAAGGTTCTACCGAATGGGCCAAAAATTGGCGGGAACTCTCAAATAAATTACAAAGTTATTTCCTACCTGCATAAAGAAAAACAAGGAACACCGTTTATGGGAAAAGAACATCCCTTACAGCTCGTTCTTCCATCACTCGTTTGATCCAATTTTGTACGGAATCGGGAGTGTTTGTATCCATCATTTGGTTGTGTTCTATAAATGGAGCATATAAAATTTCTAAAAGTCCAAATTCATTTACAAACAAATATTGGTCTTTGGAAAGGATAGAATCAATGATTTCCAAATGCCTTCCGATTCGTTTCGAAGAGTCCTTCATTCGTTTTGGTTCCCATTTTTCTTCTGGGATAAATTTTTTAGAGAAATAAACCACACTATTTGGAAAACAATATTCTGATTCACATTGGTTCACCATTTGGTTTAGGATTGCCCTCTTTTGTAAATCGGAAGGGAAAAGTGGATTCGAAAACTGATGTTTCTCTTCTAAATAACGAATGATCGCAGAGGATTCCGAAAGTAAAAACTCTCCATCTTTTAAAACAGGAACCTTTCCATAGGGATTGATGGATAAAAATGGTTTTTTTCGATTTTCCAATTTGTCGAGAGCCACATGGATCGTTTCATATTCCAAATTTCGATACTTCATATAGATATGAACTCGTTTGCTATAGGTGGAATTTGGATGGGAATATAGACTGTACATATTTACCTCAATGGTTTCAATTCAAATGGTAGACTAAAAGATAATTTCAATAAGGAAACCAAAAGATCCCTTCTCGTTTTAATTTTTCAATAGCATAACGATCAGTCATACCTGCGATATAATCGCAGATAATTCTCATCCTTCCATCTTCCTCTTCTCTGTTTCGGTAGGACTCAGGGATGGAATCAGGATGGGTTTCAAAATGTTTAAATAACAAATATATGATTTCTTTACCCCTTTCGCTCATCCTGGAAACTTCAGAATGACGATACAAATTTTGGAATAAAAATTGTTTGAGTTCGATGAATTCTTTTTGTAATCCTTCTGAAAATTGAACGATTTTGATTTTTTTTATATATAAATTGGAAATTGATTCTCTTGTATTAACATCATATTGAATCAATGTTTGGTGAATGTTTTCAATCAAATCGGAAACCATTAAATTCAATAATACTCGACCGATTGACCTAGAAATGGAATGAATCTCTAACCCAGATTTTTTTTCGGTTTTAGGCAAACTATCATGGATTCGTTTCCAAATAGAAAGTGTTTTCACTTCGTCCAATTGTAATAAACCACTTTCCAATCCGTCTTCCAAATCATGTGCAGAATAAGTAATCTCATCGGAAGCATCCACAATCATTGCTTCTAAAGATGGACCTTTTTCCCTTCTCACTGTAAGTAATTTAGTTGGTTCGTACCCACCACCATGTTTCATAATGCCAAGCAAAGTTTCTTCGCATAAATTGAGACCAGGAAATTCAGGATACCTCCTTTCCAACTTTTGTACGACCCTAAGTGATTGTTTATTATGTTCAAAACCACCTTTTTCTTTCATGAGTTCTGCAAGTGCATCTTGGCCTGCATGTCCAAAAGGAGAATGGCCCAAGTCATGGGCAAGTGCGATGGACTCACTTAAATCTTCATTGAGACCAAGAACTTTCGAAATTGTTTTCGAAATCCCTGCCACTTCTAAGGTATGAGTCAATCGATTTCGAAAATGATCTCCTTCTGAATACACAAAGACTTGTGTTTTGTATTCCAATCGTTTGAATGCATGTGAATGGATGATCCGATCCTTATCCCTTTGGAAGGGCAATCGATACGGATGTTCTGGTTCCACAAATGCACGAGCGCCAGAATGACGACTTTTGACTGCATAGGGTGCAAGGATTTTTTCTTCTTCAAGAAGGAGTTCATTTCTACCTTTCTTCATAAATCTCTTTCCTTTTTCGGCGAAACCATAAAATCAGTATAAATCCCTCATGGACTTTCTACAAACCCTAGTTACGATTTTTATGCAATACGGTTATTTTGCCGTTTTTGGAATTCTCATCCTTTGTGGATTCGGACTTCCGGTTCCAGAAGACATTTCTCTCACTGCAGGTGGTGTCATCTCGGGGCTTGGTTACGCCAATGTTCATATTATGTTTTTTGTGGGTATGGCAGGGGTTCTCATTGGAGACAGTTTTGTTTTTTGGTTAGGAAGCCATTATGGGGAAAGGGCATTGACCCTACCGGTTCTACGGACGGTTCTCCACCCAGAACGATTTGATAAAGTCAGAGAACAATTTAAAAAATATGGACGTTGGGTTGTATTTGTGGGAAGGTTTATGCCTGGGCTTCGTATGCCTATATTTTTTACAGCAGGGACCTCCAAACAAATCAGTTTTTTCTTATTCCTCTTAACAGATGGATTTGCAGCCCTTATCTCTGTTCCCATCTGGGTTTACCTAGGGTATTATTTTGCCCATAATTTTGATGAACTCATGAGTTGGGTGCGTGGGGGCCAAACGATCATCTTAATCCTCGTAGGGATCCTTGTTGGCGTTCTATTCTTCTTCTGGTGGCGGAGGAAACACCAAGAGGGAAAAGGAGACAAATGAACCTACCACGGGCAAAGTTTGCTTCTTTTCTGTTACTCACCTTCGTTTGGGTCTGGAATTGCACCAATTATTCCACAACAGCTTCTGTCCAAGCACCACCCACTCTCATTTCCATTACTAGTAATGGAAATTCTAATTTTACCATTAAAGTGAGAGCTCAAAATCCGGAGTTCATTTTCCAAGGGTATCGTTTGTACCAAGCGGCGACAGAAAGTTTAGCACAAAATCCTACGGATACAAACTTAGGAACCGATTGTATATTAGCCCAAGCATCCATTGTCCAACCGATTGAATATACCTTTGAGGTTGATCCTACCACAAAGGCGAATACAGCTGGGGTTTCTTGCCGCATTTTTGCCACATTATCCCCAGGATCCTATATTTCGATGAGAACCCTTGGATTAGCCGTAAACCTTCAAAATAGCACAAGTTCCTACCGAGTTTCTCTCCCATCTAACACGCTTATTGTCCCATAAAATAAAACTTTCTTGCATTTAAGTCAAATGCGTGTATTTTTTTCCGGAATCATGGGATTTCTTTGTGCTTTTTTTAGAATTTTTCTAAAATTTTGCCCCAAACTGTCCCTTTGGTGATACAAATAGAAAAGGAGAAATCCTAAACATTTTTGGAGGATGAGAAAAAAATGAACCAAACGAAACATTGGTCAAAAATCGCGCTCGCAACTCTGGTACTTGTGTCAGTCGTTGCTTGTGGAAAATCAAGACAATTGAAAATTACAGCATCGGATGTGACTCGTGCAACCACACCAGCAAAACTTCCTGCTGACATCGAAAAACTCTGGAAGAACCGTCATAACGAACAAGATCTTAGACAAGCGCTTGTTAGTTTAGAAAAATTTGCAACTGAGAACCCACAATATGCAGATGTAAAAGTTTTATTGTGTCGTGGAAATTATTTGATGGGTGATGGCCACTTATGGCTAAAACTGACTGGCGATGCAGATGATGATGCAAAAGTAAAAGAAGAATCCATCGCATTTTATGATGCTGCAGTGACTTGGTGTGAAGCCGCTCTTGCCATGAATCCAAAATTCAGAGACAAAGTTCTTAAAGAAGGTTTAGAAATCGAAAAGTCTCTAGATGTGCTTGGACCAGAAGACATTGATGCTCTCTATTGGAGATATGCATCTCTCGGAAAATGGTCAAGGTTGGTTGGTTTTACTACCCTTCTCAACAACCGATCTAAATTTACTGCTATGGTAAACCGCGTAAAAGAAATTGAAAAAGCAATGGGTAAAGAATACTTTTATTCTGCTACTCTAAGATATGATGCAGCAAGTAACGCTCTTTCACCAACTGGTGATAAAAAATTAGCTGATAAATATTTTGAAGAAGCAATTGCAAAACACCCAAATTATTTTGCGGTTCGAGTTCTTTATGCAGAAAGCCGTTTAAAAGGTAACGAAGAGAAATTCAAAAAACAATTAGATTACGTGATCAAAGGGAAAGCAGCTTCTTTACCAGAAATTGAACCTGATCAAATCGTTGAACAACGAAAAGCTAAAAAATTACTCGACGAATTATAATCGATCACTAGGAGAACTAGATGTTTTTAAAGCAGTTAAAATATTTAGTTTGTGTAACTATGGCCCTCACAATCAGTGGGGGTCTTTTTGCTCAAACAACCGTTAAATTGGCTACAGTTGCACCAGAAGGATCACCTTGGGCCAACGAATTAGCTAAAATCAAAAAGAAAATCGAAAGTGAATCACAAGGACAAATTAAATTTAAAATTTATCCTGGTGGGCAAATGGGTGGAGAAAATGAAATACTCCAACAAGTCATTCGTGGAAAACTGCAAGGGGCAGGTTTAACAGCCGGAGCCCTTGCCAACACAGTCAAAGAATTAAACGTACTTGAGATTCCTTATCTCTTTAATTCTTATGCACAAGCAGATTGTGTCCTCGACGATCATCTATTAGAAGATTTTAGAAAACTTTTTGAAGCAAAAGGACTTATTTTTGTCACTTGGGCAGAAAATGGATACAGATCCATTGGAACCAAATCCACTCCGGTGAAAAAACCAGAAGACCTCAAAGGGATCAAAATCAGAATCCAAGAATCTCCAGTTCACATTGCTTATTGGAAACAATTAGGTGTGAGTGGAATTCCCATTGCGATCCCAGAAGTATTACCATCGTTACAAACTGGTGTGGTAGAAGGATTCGACAACACTCCTCTATTCACTCTTGCAGCAGAATGGCAAACAGCGATTAAATATTTTACATTAACTCGCCATATTTACCAACCTGCAGCGATTCTATACTCCAAAAAGTATTGGGATACACTCAACGATGAACAAAAAAAGACACTTATGGGTGAAGGGAACAAACTCGCTCCAGGTGCAAGACAAGCTGTTCGTTCCATCGAAAAGAACATGATTGCTACTTTGAAAAAAGCAGACGTACAAGTTTATGAACCTTCGAGTGCAGAACTAGCAAGTTTCAAGGCAGCTGGAAATGCAGTCGCAGGACAAGTTGTCGGAAAAATTGGTGGTCAATCGAAACAAATTTACGATAAAATCCAAAAAGCGAAAGCAGCTTGTGGTGGTTAGAGTAAGGCAGGATATAGATAAATGAAATTCGTCGAACGAATTCTAAATACTTTGAGTTTCGGCGAGAAATGGGCAGGGGGAATTTGTTTCCTTCTGCTCACTCTTCTCATGATTGCTGACGTTTCCAAAAGAGAAGTCATCGATAAAGTGTTAGGTTGGACATTAGAAGCCTCAGAAGCATACCCAAGTACCGGTGTCGCAGGACTCATTGGCGATTGGAGTATTTACATTGCAGAGTCCATTCACAGTGGAACTTCCAGCTTCTTAGAGTGGATGGGCCTCGGTGGAATCATTTGGGCACAAAAATTATCCCTTTATTTTATGTTATGGGGTGGTTTGTTCGGATCTGCATTGGCAAGTGCCAAAGGCTCACACTTACGCCCAGAAATTGCAGACAAGGCATTACCAAAAGCCGTTTTGCATTATGTAAAAATCATCGAACAATGGGTGATTTCGATTTTCTTTTTATTCTTAGCTTACTTATCAGTCATTTATGTTTTAGAAAGTATTAGTTTGGATGAAGTCAATCCAGTGACAGAAATCCATTTATGGAAAGTCCAATTGATTTTTCCTTACATTTTCCTTTCTATGGGATTTCGACATTTGTGTTATGGAATTTTTCCTTCACTCATCCCTTCCGACATCAATGAAGCCACTGAGGCTTTGGAACTTGCGGAAAAAGAACTTTCCGAATCAAATTCAGGAGGGAAACGTTAATGGGTTCTTGGGGAATTCTCATACTCTTACTTGCCTTAATTTTACTGAGGCAACCATTGATCGTTCTCATGGGTGCGATCACAGTATACTGTTATTACTTTTTACCAGATCCACCTCTTGAGTCTTTTCATGAACTCAATAGTATCATTGGAGATTTATTTTTTGCAGGTGATAAAGAGATCCTTCTTGCGATCCCACTTTTCATCATTGCTGGAAATTTGATGACCCATGGTAGTATTGCAAGACGACTCATCCGCATTGCACAAGCAATGACAGCACCGATTCCAGCAGGTCTTGCCATTGCAGGTGTTTTCTCATGTGGGATATTTGCTGCGATTTCCGGATCATCCCCAGTGACACTCATTGCCATTGGTGGGCTCATGTATCCTTCTCTTACCAAAGCAGGATACCCAACTCAGTTTTCCATGGGACTACTTGCTTCTGGAGGTACACTCGGTATCATCATTCCACCGAGTATTCCGATGATTGTGTATGCAATCATGGTAGGAGTATCCGTAACAGATCTATTCATTGCAGGGATTGGACCTGGAATTTTACTCATGAGTTTACTGATGATTTATTCCGTGTTCCGTGCAGGGAATGTTGGTCGAGGGAAATGGGACTGGGCAGAAATTCGAATCGCTTGGAAAGAAGGGATTCTTGCTCTCATGATGCCAGTTGTGATCCTTGGTGGAATCTATTCTGGATTTTTCACTGCGACTGAATCGGCAGCCATTGCCGTATTTTATGCAATCCTTGTAGAAGTATTCATTCACAAAGAACTGAGTTTTCCGAAAATTCCGAAAATCATGGCAGAAAGTGCGGAGATGCTCGGGATCTTATTTCTCATCCTCATACTTGCGGTCAGTTTGAATAAGTTCATGATCGAAAATGAAATTCCACAAAACCTAGTGGCAAAGATGTCAGAACTCATTTCAAGTCCTGTCACCTTTCTCGTTGGTGTGAACATTCTACTCCTCATTGTAGGTATGTTCATGGATATCATGAGTGCGATTCTAGTACTTGCTCCTCTACTGGCTCCAATGGCTATCAATTATGGAATCAACCCAGTTCACTTTGGGATCATCATGATTGTCAATTTGGAAATCGGTTACCTGACTCCTCCTGTGGGTGTGAATTTATTTGTGGCTTCAGGAATCTTCAAACAACCGTTAGGAAAGGTGATCCAATCAGTGGCACCCATTGTGGGAATGTTTCTCATTGGACTTATCCTGATCAGTTGGATCCCTGAAATTTCACTTGGCCTTCTTGGTGGAGAAGCGACGACACCTAGCCCTTAAGACTAGTAGTCATTAGATTTACATCCTCTTTTCTTTTGTTTCTTTCGCTAAAGGAAACGGGAATCGTAGGAGGGAATTGAAAAAAGCCGGAGGTAACACTTCGGCTTTTTTATTCTTTTGACCACCAAACACGAAGTCGCTCCAAGGAATTTTTTGCATCATTCGCCCATAAACTTGTGGGATGTTGTTTGAGTATATTGGCATACACTTGCAAAACAGGTTCCAATTCTTTTTGTAATTGAACGAGTTCTTTATTCAATGCACTCGAAAGTTCGATGGGATGTAGGTTTCGTTTTTCAAAATAACGTAGGATCACTTTCGTCTCTTTTTCTTTGGCTAATTTGTACTCTTGGAAAATCGGATCCTTGGAAGGTTTGTTCTCCAAACTTTCTTTTATACTTTGGTTTGTATTTTTGGAATGCGAAACGTTACCATCTGGATCCACATAAGTTTCTTCTGGGTGGATGAGTAGGAATTCCTTTAAATTCTCGTAATGTTTGTTTAACTCTACAAACATTACATCACTTGTAAATTCACCACTATCAGGGTGGTATTTTTTTGCTAATTTGTGATAAGACTCTTTTAAATCAGACTCTGTAAATCCAGAACTTAACCCTAAAAAATGCAATGAATCATTTAACAGTAATTTTTTGTCCATGAAAGACCAGAGGAAAATACCAAATGAGATTTTAATCTACGTTTGATACTGAACTCCCAATATTCTTTTTTACTCTCATTCATTTCGAATACAAGTAATTCTTGGACTTTTTGTTGAAGGGTTCTTGCTTCATCTAATTTAGAAAAAACAGTTTCGGAAAGGGCAATTTCTTCTTCCGTATGAACATCTAATTCTTGGTGTTCTAAAATTTCTGCATCCAACTCTTCCAATTTACGAACAAGGGTTTCATTTTTAAACTCAATCTTAACAGCTGTATCTGCATCTCGATAAGATAATAATTCTTCTTCTCGTTTTAGATTTGTGATCAGGGAATTTAGGAGCTGGATTTTTTTATGCAGTAAGTGTTTATACGATATTTGTTTCATAAGCGTTGATAAAAAATTAACCAGTAATGGAAATGCCAGTCGATCTTTGGCCTAAATTTTGTTGTGGAGATTGTGGTTCCTTCTTCTCCAACTCTTCCCAAGAAACTTTTAGTTCTCCTAAAATTTTGATGCATTCGTCAATGATGGCTTTGTCCTTACGCATATTCGCTTCGAGTAGTCTTTTTTTGAGATAAATGTACAAAGACAACAGGTTATTTGCGACTTCTTTCCCCTCATCCATATTGAGTGACAAAAGTAATTCTGTTATGATGTCTTGGGTTTTGATGATGTTGTTGTTTACGACATCATACTTTCTTGGAGTCATATTGTCTTTTGCAACACCAAGGAAACGGATGGCCCCATCAAATAACATGACAATCAATTTGATTTGGCTAACGGTAGAGATCTCGTTGGCTTTGTATTCATTGTAAGCAGAGGCACCGGTTTTTCTCGCAAGCGACATTTTTTTCTCCTGTGTATTCCCATCGACCAAAAAGGATACTTGCTTAATGATCCATCTGAATATTCTTAGATTATCACATGGGAAAAACAAAACGTGTTGTTTTTTTGGCTTCTGGCAGAGGGTCAAATTTTTCGGCTTCCGTCGAATATATCCGTAAAAAGAAGCTGAAACTAGACATCCAGGCCTTGGTTTCCGACAATCCAGAAGCAAAAGCCCTTACCATTGCTAAAAAATTCGGGATTTCCACCAAAGTGATCCCATACCAAACCTATTCCTCCAAATTGGATTACCATAGGGACTTACTCCACCAAGTGGAATCCTATTCCCCAGACCTAATTGTCGCCTGTGGGTATATGAGAATTCTAAAACCAGACTTTGTGGGGCGTTTTCCAAACCAAATCATCAATGTCCACCCGAGCCTCCTCCCAGCTTTCCCAGGGCTCGACTCCCAAAAACAAGCTTTGGAGTACGGCGTCAAAATTGCAGGTTGTACGGTCCATTTTGTCTGGGAAGGAGTGGATACAGGCCCCATCATTTTACAAAAAGCGATTGCCATTCGTCCTGAATGGACTGAAAAAGAATTATCATTGGCAATCCTTAAGGAAGAACACAAAGTCCTTCCCCTCGCTATACAACTGTTTTGTGAAGATAAATTAAAAATCAAAGAACGAAAGGTAGAAATCCTAAAATGATCCAAATCAAAAGAGCACTTGTTTCTGTTTCTGATAAAACAGGAATCACTGAAATCTGTTCCTTCCTTGCAAAAAACGGAGTGGAAATTTTGTCCACTGGTGGAACCTATGATGCTTTATCGAAGGCAGGCATACCTGTGAAAAAGGTAGATGAGTTTACTGGTTTTCCAGAAATCTTACATGGCCGCGTAAAAACCCTCCACCCTAAAATCCACGGTGGTTTACTTGGTGATACAACAAATCCCGATCACGTGAAACAAATGGAAACCAATGGAATTGTACCGATTACTCTTGTGATCGTCAATTTATACCCTTTTGTAAAAACTGTGATGAAACCTGATGTGACTCTCGAAGACGCAATTGAGAACATAGATATCGGTGGACCATCTATGTTACGTTCGGCGGCAAAAAACCACAAAAATGTTGTCGTTTTAACGGATCCAAAAGATTACGAATCTTTCCAAAAAGAATTTACGACGAACTCAGGCAAAATCTCAAGAGAAACTGCATTTGGTTATGCGGCAAAAGTGTTTTCAGAAACAGCATCGTATGATTCAGCAATCTCAACATACTTTAACAAGCGTTTAGGAATCAAATACCCAGACAAAATTACATTTGCATTTAATAAAAAACAAAAACTTCGTTATGGTGAAAACCCACACCAAGATGCTGCTTTTTACGAACCTTTGTTTCTTAAATCACAATTTGAGGCATTACAAGGAAAAGAACTTTCCTTTAACAATATGTTGGATTTTGACGCAGCATTCCATGTCGCAAGTTTACTTCCGAAAAATGCAGTTTCCATTGTAAAACACCTAAATCCATGTGGAATCGCATTTGGAGAAACTGTTTTGGAATCGTTTGAACTCGCGAGAAAAACAGATCCTATTTCTGCTTTTGGTGGAATCATCGGAATCCATGGACGAGTGGAAAAAGAGGCGGCAGAAGAAATCACAAAAAACTTTGTAGAAGGTGTAATTGCTGAAAGTTTTTCAAACGAAGCATTGGAAATTTTCTCAAAAAAACCTAACATCCGATTAATCCCAATTGCTAAGTTTGACGAAGCACTTGATGAATTGGATTTACGCTCCCTCCACCATGGACTTCTCATCCAAAACAGAGATTATGATCTCATCACCAAAGACAAATTGAAAATCGTTTCGAAAAAACAACCCACGGAAGACGATTTGGAAGGTTTGATGTTTGCTTGGAATTGTGTAAAGTTTATCAAATCCAATGCCATCGTATATACAGACCAAAATTCAACACTTGGAATTGGCGCAGGCCAAATGTCTCGTGTGGATTCTGTTGAACTTGGTGCAATGAAGGCTCAAAAAGTAGGACTATCTGTCGTTGGATCCTATGTTGGAAGTGATGCATTTTTTCCATTCCGTGATGGAATCGATGCGATTGCAAAAGTGGGAGCAAAAGCAATCATCCAACCAGGTGGTTCCATCCGGGATGAAGAAGTGATCCAAGCAGCGGACGAACATGGACTCATTATGGTCTTCACTGGAATGAGGCATTTCCGTCACTAATGGAATTTTTTCTTTTCCTACTCTTTCTGATTTGTTTTGGACTGCTGACTTCCGTAATTTCCTATTACGTAAAAATATTATTTTTTTCAGCGAAATCCAATTACCGAAGAGAGGAACTAACAGACATTCGAGGGGATGTGATTCGCATTTTCCTCGATCTGTTAGAATCAAACGGGAACATTCTGTACGGAAGTTTGGCTTTTTTTCTGAGTGCGCTTTTTGTATGGCTTTGGTCCCTTCTTGGTTCGTTACTCGGAGAAAAGGGACCTGGTGTATTTGAACATATTTTCCACATGCCGATTTTCTTTTTGGCCCTATTTTTTTCCTATCCTGTCATAAAAGAAGCCTACCAGGAACGGTCCCTTTTAGGACTCTGCAAACCCGTTTTGTCTGGATTTGCCCTTGGCAATTTATCGAGTGGAGCCGTTCATTATGGCCTCGATCGGGATTTGTATTTCTTATTCTACCTCCTTCTCTTCTTTTTGCAAATCCCTGTACTTGTTTTCCTTTGGAACCAGGAACCAATTTTTGGGGTTAGTTTTGAACCCACACCTTCTTACGAAGGGGAATCAGATTGGGGAGGCTCGGATTCCTTTGAAGACTCCTTTGGTGAGAGTGGTACGACCACAGATGATTTGGAAGAAAATCCTTTTGCCGATGAAACCGACTCATATGGGCTCGGGGACGATCCTTTCTCCGAAGAATTTAAGTGAGAAACGAGTTCTCTTTTTTCGGAGAATGGCCGATAGAAATCTTATGAAGAAATATCTGCTAGTCCTCCTATTTTGTTTTCCTGGTTATCTATTTTCGCAGACAGAAATACCAAATACTTTGGATGGATTTGCGGAAGCCTCATGGGGGATGACCTTTGAATCCATCCGTGAGAAATTCCTTTCCATGGCGACAAACCCAGAATCAAAAGAGAAAATTGAGATCTTAAATGAAAAAAAAGATGTCAGTTTGCTCATCCGCCGGAATGGGATCCTTTACCTCTATCGTTTTTATAAGACCCCAGAACTCCTAAAAGAAGTCCGCCCCAAACGAGAAGGACAACCAGAAACGGACCCAACAATCGATGGTCAAACAGAGTTTCGAGAAAACGGAATTCTATTCTCAGTGGGTGTGACTTTCAATTTGGTTCCCACTGACAAAATCAAAGAGAAATTAGAAAAGAAATATGGAAAACCAAGAAAGGAATCCATAGGGGATGATAAAGTTTCGGGAGCTGCGATTTGGGAACTTGTGGAACGCCGGGAAAACCCTCCAAGGGGTGGGTTTGCTGTCGTTTGGCGTGAAGGTTACAAAAAACTCCCCTACACACGTCGCATTGATTACTTTTCAGCCAATATCCGAGACATCATTGCCAAAGATTACGTGGATTTCTTCAGCGTTCAAGAAACAAAAACCTTGCGGGATTTAATCCCGTAGTTACCTTGTCTCGTGAGGCTCGGAACTAAAGTTCCGAGCAGACGAGGCAAAATGAATTTATTTTTAGACACAGCCAACATTGACGAAATCAAAAAAGTCCATGAATTAGGCTTACTTGACGGTATCACCACTAACCCATCCATCATTGCAAAATCTGGTCGCAAATTCACAGAAGTCATCAAAGAAATCTGTAGTTTCGTAAAAGGACCTGTCAGTGCAGAAGTTCTTGCAACTGATGCTCCTACCATGATCAAAGAAGGTTTAGAACTTTCTAAAATTGCGGAAAACGTTGTCGTAAAAGTTCCTTTAATCCCAGAAGGGATCAAAGCGGTCAATGCATTTGCAGAAAAGGGAATCCAAACAAACGTTACACTTTGTTTTACAGCAAACCAAGCATTACTTGCAGCAAAAGCGGGAGCAAGTTTTATTTCTCCATTTGTAGGCCGATTGGATGATGTTGGTTATGATGGACTCGATCTTATTTCTGAGATTCGTGAAATCTATGATAATTACGGAATCGAAACACAAATCCTTGCTGCATCCGTTCGCCATCCGATCCATTTCAAAGAAGTTGCGTTACGTGGAGCTGACTGTGTGACATTACCATACTCTGTCTTTGAAATGTTATTCAAACACCCACTCACTGATAGTGGTCTTGCTAAATTTGTGGAAGACTCAAAAAAACTAAATTGGTAATCTAAAACCAAACCACCGGATACTTCCGGTGGTGCACTAAATTGTTCACAACAAGGGCATTTACTAACAACACAAATACCCCTACCATGACTGGGAAAAAAATAAAATCCACTCCCACTCCTCCGATCACACCAATCAGTGCTGTGGCCCCTCCTGGTGGGTGTAAGGTATGAGTTAGGTACATCACAAGAATCGATAACCCAACCGATAAACCAATTGTGAAAAAATTGGTCCCAAACAGATACACAAGTAAAACGGCAATCATTGCTGATAAAAGATGACCACCTATCAAATTTCTTGGTTGTGATAAAGGTGCATCAGGGACTGCAAATAACAAAACCGAAGTGGCACCAAAGGATCCGATGAGAAGAGTATGACCAGATAGATTGGTGATGATTAAAATCGACCAAATGGAAATTGTACTACTTAAAAAACTCCATATCGCAAACCGGTAGGATATTTGATTCCGTTTTGCGAGAAGTGGTGCCTTAATTTTATAAGGAATATTTTTAAATCTACTTTTCAGCGGTATTTATCCAAATTTCTTTCATCTGGTCTACAAAACAAAATGCAGATTGGTGAGACGCATCATTGAACAAATCGCAAGTATTCGGCGTATTCCAATTGAGTGTATTTGCATCATATTTCTTTGCCAATGTTTCAACTTTGTCCCACCAAACTTCTTTTATATGAAATTTTTCATAATAAGAATAATACTCTGGAAAAACTTTTGGCCATAATACCAAGGTTTTGATTTTTTTCTCTTTAGTGATTTTTAATATTTTTTCTACATAGGGAAATTGGGAAGAACCAATTGAATAGGATCTCATGTACAAATTTCCAATTCGAATCGTGTCATTTTTAATTTTTTCTATTGGATTGGATTGAACGCCATACATCAAATATTCACCCTTCGTATAATTGATGAGCTGAAATTCTTTGTTGTGTGAAGATTTGTATTCTTTTAATTTTCCTTGTTTGAGCCTGGAAGTAAAAAGAGATAAATTGAATTCTATACTTCTGATGGCAAATACTCGATCTAAAAGGTAATCCCATTTTTCTTTGAATGGGACATCTTCCCAAACAGTCTCAATACAATTGGAATCACATCCCATTCGTAAAAATGGAGATAGAATAAATCCTTTGGAATCATCAAATGCCTCAGGACTTAAAGAAAGAATGACAAAATCGGGAGTAACACCAGATTCCAAAATTTCTTGGAACTGGATATAGGAATTCATTGGAATTCCTTGTGGGCTACTGAAATTATAGAGTGTCCAATTTTTTTTATAAGGTTCAGGGATTCCTATTTCTGAAAATGGATAAGAACGAGAGTCTCCAAAAACCAAAGTCAGTTTTTTTCCCTTCAAATCTGGATCTTTTAGCAAACGATCTTTTAAAACCTTTCTTTGAAAGTAAAATACTGAATTACCAGCTTGCAAAAATTCATCATGAAAGATGGGTAATAAAAAAATTTTATCTATGACAAAGATAAATAAAAAGAGAACAACTGGGTAAAATAAAAATGGTTTTGATTTCAAAAAAACAAATCCCCTAACCTCACCATTTTATGAGTCGAGTGGATTCTTCAACTAAATTAAGAACTTGGATTGCCTAGAACTTGTCCTTCTGTGACCTCTTTGTATTTTCCTTCTTCCAAATGAAAATTGCGGAGATCCAATTTACCGATCCGAATTCGATACAAATCAAGAACAACTAAATCCTTTGTTTTACACATCCTACGAATTTGTCTTTTTTTCCCTTCTTTTAGGACAATGCTAAGGTAACTTGTAAACCCAGGTTGGGTTTTTTCGGGAACCACATTGGCTGGTTTTACAGAAAGGGCACGTAGAGTTTCTCCCCCTTCTCTTACACCTAACATAAATTCTTCGGCAATTTTTTTCCAACTCACAGGTTGTTTTAAACTAATGATGTATTCTTTATCGATTTTGTTTTTGGGATGTGTTACTTTTTGGATAAAATTCCCATCGATAGACAAAAGGATTAGTCCCCTTGAATCTAAATCCAAACGGCCGGCATAATTGTATTTTTGGAACGATTCTGGTAATAAGGTGAAGATGGTGTTCTCATGGTGTTTGTCTTCATGAGAGGTGAGAAATCCAGCTGGTTTATTAAACGCTATGATTTTTGGTCGAGAGTCAAATCCTTCCTCTTTTCCGACTGGTTTTCCATCGAAAAGGATGGTGTCATCCTCATTGACTTGGAAGGACAAATCCGTGATCGTACTACCATTGATTTTGACCCGGCCCGAAAGGACCAATTCTTCCACTTTTCGTCGGGAACCTAAACCTAATTTGGCAAGAAATGCATTGATCCTCATGTTTTTCCATTTTACAAAGTGGCCTCATTTCAAAAAGTCTAAAGAAGGTATGAATCCACTAAAAAAGAAACCTCGCTCAAAACATTTGAACCCCACCCAACCTCTCCCAGATTGGATGAAGGTGCGAGTGAGTTTCCCAAAAGAGTCCGATGCCTTATCAACAGTTCGGGCGGAGGTGGAAACCAAACAATTACATACTGTTTGTGAGTCGGCAAGTTGCCCAAACCTCAACCATTGTTGGAACCGAAAAACAGCTACCTATATGTTGGCAGGGGATATTTGCACAAGACGTTGCCAATACTGCGATGTGGCGTTTGGAAAACCAAAACCCCTCGACTCAGAGGAACCAGAAAAAGTAGCAAGGTCTGTTGAAGCATTGGGGCTTAAACATGTGGTTCTCACTGCAGTCAACCGAGATGATTTAAAAGATGGCGGGGCAAACCACTTTGCAGAAACCATCACAAAAATCAAAGCCTACCGACCAGAATGTTCCATCGAAGTACTCATCCCTGATTTTAAGGCCAAAGAAGAATCCTTACAAATTCTATATGCCGCCAAACCCAATATCATCAACCATAACATTGAAACAGTGGAACGACTCTTTCCCACAATCACCCCACAAAAAAATTACCGTAGGTCCCTCGAAGTTTTGACTCATATCGCAAAACATGGATTCCTTACAAAAAGTGGACTGATCCTTGGACTTGGGGAAACAGAAGATGACGTGAATCAGTGTTTACAGGATTTATTTGCTCATGGGGTTCGTATGTTGACCATTGGCCAGTACTTACAACCAGGTCCAACACATTACCCAGTGCAAAGTTTTATCCCCCCTGAAACATTCCAAATGTGGAAAGAAACAGCTTATCAAATTGGATTTAAAACTGTCGCATCTGGCCCACTTGTCCGTTCTTCTTACCATGCAGATGAATATTTTACCGAGGATTCTCTGAATTTACCGAAAGAGTAGGTATGAACGAAGAGGAATCAGCGGAATTTCAACGAGAACTCGCTAAAACTTTTTTTTTGTCCATCCTAAAGGACTTAGGTGAGATCGATGAAACTCTTTCTGATTTTGAAGTAAAAGTCCTCATCCAAAAGGCACTTACCCACCATCCAGAATTACAAGTAGAATGGGGAGAAATGGACCGATTTGGCCAAAACACACTCCTTGTGAAATACCAAAACAATTTACTTCTCATCGAGGTTAGTCCTCTCATCAATGCCATTCGGATCCTTTGGAACGAATACAAAAACGCGAGTACATAAAAAAAGCCCGAAGGGAATTCCCTCCAGGCTTCTTTTCTACGTAAGGGTGTGGTTGTTTTAGAATTTGGATTTTTGTTGAAGGTCGTAAATGACTTCTTCTACATTGTCCATATCAATTTTTTTAACACCATTTTCAGTGTGAACAATCAATTGACCATTTTCTTGGTTGATGATTGCACCAATCACTGTTTTTCCATCGACTAACACGATTTTTTCGATTCTTTCGTAGTAGTTTACGATGTCTTTTTTAGATTTGAAATCTTTTGGTTGGCTAGCTAAAGATTCTTCGAATTTTTTCTTCTCTTCTTCTTGTCGTTTCGCTACTTCTTTTTCGATCGCTTGTTTTTTAGTGTCGATTTCTTGTTTTTTCAATTCATCGAGTTTATCAGTTTGAGCTGATTCACTAAGTTTTACAATCTCTTGTGCTGTTTGTTTGTCAACAGTCACGATCGTTTTGATTTCTTGTTCTTCGTTTTTAGTCAGTTTTGCAGTTTCCACTACGAGTTTTTCTTTCTCAGCAGTTTTGAATGCTTTTGATAAATCCAAAGATTGAATGTCAGCCGACTTCGCAAGTTCCGCAGATTTTGCTGATTGAGTAGAAGCTTGGTCTTTTTCCAAGATCACTTCAGCCTTTGCAATGGACTCTTGTAGTTTTTTAAGTTCAGTGTTTTTTGAAATTTCTTCTTCAGAAAGTTTTTCTAAAGCTGGAACACGTGGAGCAAATGCAACTGCACCTTCAACCACTTTCACTTTCGCTGGTTTTCCTTCAGCTGATTCTACGATGAAAGAAGTTCCACGCACACCCGCAATTGCAGTTGGTGTTACGACAGTAAAGTTGTCTTCTTTTTTTGCTTTGTTAACTTTCGCGAATACTTTTCCGGAAACAAGAGCAATTTGAGTGTCTGTTGTTCCAGCGTTGTCTTGAGAAAGTTTTGCAAAGTCAATCGCGGACTTTGGAGAGATACGAATGCTCGAGCCATCTGCAAATTGGATGTCTACTTTTCCATTGTCGCCTGTGACTACATTATCCCCTGTTTTCAGAAGAGCACCAAGTTGTGCTTTTTCTTCCGTTTGGTCTGCGTGTTGGATTTTAGAATCTCCTACCGCAAATACGACTACCGCAGATAAGTCTGCTGGTTTTTTAGGTGCTTCTGATACTTCTGCCTCTGGTTTCTTACAAACTGTAAGCCCAGTGAAAAGAAGCGCAAGTCCCATGATGGTTAGTTTCGATGCTTTCATATCGTCCTGTCCCTTAGTGAAATTGTACTTTCGTTACTCTCTAATCAACAAACTGAGCTAGCTAAAATTCCCAGTTTTTTTGTATTTTTTTCTAGAATGAAAAAAATTTCATTAGTTCGGAAAAAAAATAATTTAGCGATCGGATTTGTAAACGAATATTCAGTATTTTCGTTCGGATCCTACGTTTTTCGGGGGTTTTTCGCTCGTTCTCTGGGAAAATCGCTTTGTCTAAGAGAAAGGAAGAAAAAAACTCCAAATATGGCTGAAACCTCTACATTGCACCAAAGACCTGCCTCCTCCCTCTCTTTATTAGAAGAAATGGAAAGAACGTATAAAGACTTACCTATGGAAGCCATTGTCAAACAAGACATCTTAAGACAAGGGATTCATTTTTTCCCAGAGGCCTTCCAAGTCAAAGACCCTTATAAATCTAAGGATTACTTTATCTTTTCCTTTGATCATATTCCGCTAGCGGACCTAAAAGATGGAGCAGATACCAAAGCCCCAGAAGAAATCAAAATCAGCGGTGGGCACTTTGGACTCCTAAAAACAGTCATTTCGACTCGAAACAATCCCAATTCTCCTTATAAAATGAAACTCAAAGAGGGTAAACCAACCCTCTACCTAGAAGAAACAGAAATTGGTACCGCTGAATACCCACCCATTCCTTCTTGGTACAGACACAAAACGAAATCCGGAAAACTTCCTGGTGAAATTGCACCCGTCATCGAATGGGGATACCTTCTCTACTTAACTGTATTTCGTAACTGCCAGTACTTTGGAAAAGACGAAGAATGTGCGTATTGTGACATCAACCATAACTACCGCCAACAAAAAGGAGCGGGACGTCCTTATACAGGTGTTAAGGATGTAGAAGATATTTTAGAAGTGTTATCTTGGGTCGATGCAGAAGACGAAATTGCGAAAGTGTACACAATCACAGGTGGATCAGTCCTCACCAATCTTAAGAAAAAATCGGAAGTTGATTTTTACTTACAATACCCTGAAGCCATTGAAGCTAGGTTTCCGAAACGATGGATGGGAAAACTGGTAGCTCAAGCCTTTGAAAAGGAAGATTGCCAAAAATTCAAAGATGCAGGAATTCAAATTTACCATCCCAATTATGAAGTATGGGACAAAGCACTATTTGAAAAAATATGCCCTGGGAAAGCAAGTTGGATTGGGTATGAAAATTGGATCCGAAGAGTTGTGGATTCAGCAGAAGTATTTGGACCAGAAAATGTTATCCCCAATTTTGTTGGAGGAGTTGAACTTTCTGAACCTTGGGGATTCAAAACAGTAAAAGAAGCCATCACATCCACAAAACAAGGGTTAGACTTTTTTATGTCAAAAGGAATTGTGCCTAGATTTACAGCATGGTGCCCTGAGCCATACACAACTCTTGGCCAACAAGCGGGCCCTCCTCTTGTTTATTTTTGTGAACTGTTACGAGCATGGAAAGAAACGTTCGAATCTTATGGTTTACCAACCCCTCCAGGGTATGGCGAACCTGGGCCAGGTAAGGCTGTTTTTTCTGTTTCTGCATTTATGGATGTCATAGGATATACTGGACGAAATTAGTTCTTTCCATTCCATAGATAGAAAGAAACTGAAGAACATGCGAAAGAGTTTTCTGGGATTGGTCTATGCCTCCATTGTCTTATGTTTTTGCCAGTGCCAAAACCCAGACTTCGATCGGAATTTACACTTCCGCCAAGGTGTATTAGATTTAACAGAAATCACCTTTAAAGAAGACACAGCGATCGATCTAGAAGGGGAATGGGAATTGTACTTTGGGGAATTCCACTACCCTCCTTTTCATGGAAAAAAAGAACTCACAGGTTACCTAGCAATTCCCAACTCTTGGCAAAATGAAGAGTATGGAGGAATCGAATTACCTAGAACGGGGAAAGTCACCCTACGTGCATTCATCCACATCAACAAACAAACCGTAGGCCAAGAACTTAGGATTTATATTCCAGATATCGCCACTTCCTATCGGTTTTTTGCCAATGGAGTTCTCATTGGTGGGCAAGGAAAACCAGGCATCAACCAATTTGATGACACTCCTAGGATCAAATCCAAGTATTATACTCTCATTCCTGATGATGAAGTGATCGAACTAGTGTTTCATATTGCCAATTATGAAAACAATTTTGGTGGGTTTTGGGGAACTCCCATATTAGGAAACAAATATGCGTTAGATCGGGAAAAGATGTTTTCCAATGCGAGAGAATTGTTTTTACTCGGCGCACTATCACTCATAGGTTTATATCATTTTGGTTTATTCTTTTATAAACGAAAAGAAAAATCCATTTTTTACTTTGCGATCTTTTGTGTATTACTTGGAATACGCCTTGCATTTACGGGTGAAAGGTATGTTTTAGAACTGTTTCCAAAATTCCATTGGCCAACAGCATTTCGAATTGAATTTGCCTCTTATTACTTTGCTGTTCCTACGTTTTTATTATTCATTCATTCTTTATTTCCAGAAGAATCAAAGGCAAAACACGTTCGTCGTGCACTCATTGTTAGTTGCCTTTTTGCTCTTACATTGTTTTTGCCAATTTCAGTGTTTACCATTTTACTCTATGGTTTTCAAATTCTGGCGTTTGTCATCATTGGTTATGTCATACATATTAATTTAAAAGCAGTCATAAGTAGCCGACCAAATTCAAAACTATTTTTGATTGGTTTACTGATATTAGCATTTTCTGTTTCTTTTGATATTCTAAAACATAGTTTAAACAGTCGAGGGATTGGACTTACTCCCTATGCCTTATTGTGTTTCATTTTCATCCAATCTCTGATCCTCTCAAGTAGGATCGCTAATGCATTTGTACGGGCAGAAGAATTGGCAGAAAGTTTAAAAATTAGCAACGAATCTTTGTTAGCTGTGACTGAGAATTTGGAACAAATTGTATCGGAACGAACTTACCAGTTGAACTTTTCTTTAAATCGTATCAAAAAAGATCTATTACTCGCAAAAAAAATCCAACAAAAGATCTTACCGGAAGATGGAATCAAGTTTGATCCATTAAAAATCCATCTCTACTTCCAACCCCAAGACGAAGTGGGTGGAGATTTTTATGATATCTTTGAATTGGATAATGGAACGGTTCGTTTTTTTGTAGCGGATGCAACTGGTCATGGAATCCAAGCAGCCCTTTACACAATGGCCATCAAATCGGAATATGAGGCCATCAAACGATTTATCACCAAAACAGATGATTTGATGAACCATCTCAACCAAAAGATCCAAAATAAATTCTCAGGTTTGAAAATCGTATTTTCAGGATTTTTATTGGACATTGATACCAAAACGAAAACGGTCTATTATTCTTCAGCGGGCCACCCCAATCAGATTTTCCAATCTGCAGGAAATCAAATCATACTAAACCGAACAGGGAATATCATTGGTTTAAAGAAGGACCAACCTTATACCCAAAAACAATTCCAAATTATGGAAGGGGATCGTATTTTACTTTTTACCGATGGAATGTTGGAACAAAAAAATGAAGCAAGAGAAGAGTTTGGTATGGATCGAATCCAAAAGATTCTTTCTGATTTTCAAAATAAAGAATCAGAAAGGGTTCTTGCCGAACTAGTCATCCAATTGTTTTTATTCCAAGGAAAAAAAGAACAAGAAGATGACCAAACGATGGTACTCATTGAATGGGAAAAAAATGAATCCAATCAAAACTTAGTTTAAGTGTTGAATTCTCATTACTTTCCCTTCGGTTGTTTTATTTTTTTAAGAACAAACGATCCACACCATTCTTTTCAAATTCAGAATCATATTTTTCTGCTTCTTTGGCTACTTTTGTTTCGTAGGTTTCTGGTGCTAATGCTTCCAATTCTTTTTCTGACATAGAAAGTTCCAAATCCCTTTGGGCTAGTTCTGTTGTGAGTTCAGTCCAAAACACATCATCGTTATATGGTTCTATATAAGATTCAAAAACTTCTTGGAAATATTCTTCGGCGATGGTATACATTCCGTTTTCAGATACAATTGGACTATTTTCCATTGTTTTGGAAAGTTTTCCGAGTAAGGATTGGAGGAATCCATCCACACTTGGATCGGATTCTTCATGGGGAGCATTACTCACCCATTCAAATACAGTGAGTGCATCTAAAAGTTGTTTTGTTTCTTGTGGAGTGAGATCTAGATTCATAATTACCTACTTTCCTTCCATAGAAATAGGAAAGGGAATGTGAAGCAAATCAAAGAATCACTGTAGACCTGTTTTCCTTATAGTTTTGGTAGATCTGTTCCACAATCATCCTAAAGTTAGGATCATCTTTGAGGATTTCCAATTTTTCCTCCAAACTGAGGACAGAAAACTTTGGATGTAAAGCTTTGGTGACAGCAGGCTTCATGCTTATTAAGTAAACATACAGATAGTATTTGTCAAACAAAATTTACTATACGTTTGTTACGTAATTATGTCGCGATAAACAGAAACGATCCGCTTTACACCCTCTTCCATTTCAAGGCTTGGCAAAAAACTATAATTCATTCGAAAGAAGGCAGAATCTTTACCTACCAATCGAAATTCATTTCCAGGAACCATCACAACTTTTTTATCCATAATACCCTCCATCATATCCTTCTCTGTCACATTTGGGTATTCTGTCCAAAGGAACATCCCTCCTTTTGGTTCCTCAAATCTAACTTCGGGAAGGTGGAACTTCAGAAGATCTACCAAATGTTCCTTTTGTTTCGCATAATACGATTGGATTTTGGATAGGTGTTCTTTCCAATCCAAAGAAGATAGGAGAAGGTCCATCACAACTTGGGAAAATTGATTGGTGTTTAAATCATTTCCTTGTTTGGCATTGGTGAAAATTTTTTGGTACAACTCGGGGACAACAACCCAACCCAATCGAAATCCTGGCGAAATAATTTTAGAGAAACTACCCAAAACAAACGTTAAGTCTATTCTCTCTCGAAAAGAAGAAATCGATGGATAAACCACTCCGTTAAAATCCAAATACTTGTAGGCTTCATCTTCAAATATAATGACTCCATATTGATCCAAAAGAGAGGCAACAAGCTTTCTTTTTTCCAATGACCAAGTAATTGTAGATGGATTTTGGTAACTTGGGTTTGTGTAAAAACAATGGATCTTTTCTTCCGAAAGGATTTTTTCCAGTTCCAAAAGATTTGGTCCATCAGACTCCATGGGTAATGGAATCATATTAGGTCTGTAAGGTGAAAAAGCCTGTAAAGCACCTAAATACACTGGGTCTTCTAATAAAAGATTTGTATTTTCGTCTAAGAACAGTTTACCGAGAAGGTCCAATCCTTGTTGTGAACCATGGGTGATGAAGATAGAATGACTGTGAACGGGAAAATCCAAAAACTCATGTTGGATTCTTTTTCTCAGTGATTCGTAACCTGCAGAATCTCCATATTGGAACGCAACTCGACTGTAAGATCGAATCGTCGCTTCTGTTGCTTTTAATAGTAAATTCTCGTCCAATAAATTTGGATTGGGAAGTCCACCCGCAAACGACAAAAATTCGGAATCCTTTACTGTTATTTTTAATATTTCTCGGATGACTGAAGATCGAATTCCGTTTGTCCTTTTTGCTAAAAATTGGTTTGCAAGATTCGTTTCCATAATGATAATTTATCAGATAGAGAAACATCTGTCCATATACAGATCATTATAACTATAGGTATACAGATGGTAAAAACTAAGTACGAACAACTCGCCATTGATTTAAAAAATGAGATTCGATCAGGATTTTATTCAGAAAATGAGAAAATACCATCTTTAAGAGAAATCCAATCTATCAAATCCTGTAGTCTTACCACTGCAAAAGAAGCCTATAGGATTTTAGAGGAAGAAGGTTACATTTATGTACAAAATAAATCTGGATACTATGTTCAAAAAAATATAAGTTCACTCATCCTCGGACCTCAAAATGAATTTTATGATACTGTTGAAGCAGATGATAGAATCCAACAAATCATGAATACAGTGATGGATCCGAAACTCATCTCTTTTGGAGCTGCAATTCCATCCGAGGCCTATTTACCAATCCATGAGTTAAACAATGCATTCAAAAAAGCACTCTTACACAAAGAAATATTTAGGTATGGTGACCTTCAAGGGAATCCCCACCTGAGAGAATGGTTAGCAAAACGTACTTCCATGTTCGGTTACAGAGTGAATACAAACCAAATTCAAATCACATCTGGTTGTACAGAAGCAATCACCTATTCTCTGATTGCTGTCACAGAACCTGGTGATACAGTCATTGTTCCGTCTCCCATTTATGTTGGCCTATTCCAAATCTTAGAAACACTAAAATTGAAAGTTGTAGAAATTCCATACCGTGGTGAGGAAACGATTAGTATCGCGGAATTTGAAAAACTCGTAAGACGTCATAAACCAAAAGTATTTTTGTTTGCTTCCAATTTTAATAACCCAAATGGAATTTTATTCAGTGATGAAACAAAACATAGTCTAGCAAATGTATCATACAAATATGGAATTCACCTTGTTGAAGATGATATCTACGGTGATTTGTACTTTGAAGGAACTAGGCCAAAACCATTAGTAAGTTTTTTCCCTCATACAAACAATGGTCCAAAATCATTCTTATGTTCATCCTTTTCAAAAACACTTTCACCAGGCCTTCGTATGGGTTGGGTTGTGACAAAAAACGGAATCCATTCGGTTTCCAAAATTGCAAGAGCTTTCAAAATTGCAGAAAACCATCCAACTCAAATCTGTGTACTTGAATTTCTGAAAAGGCAAACTTACGAAAGGCATTTGAAATTTTTAAGATCTGAATATAAAAAGTTAAGCAAAGAAACTATGGAATTACTCATCACCCAGAGTGATGGAAACCTCAAAATCACAAAACCAGATGGTGGATTTGTTCTTTGGATTGAATCCGCGTTAGATGGAGATAAATTATTATTAGAAGCAAAAAAAATAGGAATGGCGATTGCACCTGGATCTTTATTTGGACTCTCCAAACATTGGAATCATTTTTTCAGACTGAATGTTTCAGTTGGGCAATCATCCAAAATCCGAGAGAAACTGATACTCTTTGCAAATCGTTTTCAGAAAAATGGAAATCGAAAAAAAACTTTTTAGTTGCTCGTAAACGAAACCAAAATCAACTTTAGGAATATGTCTGAACAAGCGCGAAAGTATTTGGAAACTTCCCAAATCATTCCTTCCAAAGGTATGTCTTATACCATGTATGAAATTGAAGGCCAAGATACCATTCTGAGAATGTTAACCTTCATTCCCGATAATGACGAGATCCACATCTACCCAAAACCTCCAGTGAAAAAACTATATAAACCTGAACTTTGTAAAAAAGTAGAAGAGAACGAATTTTTAGGTCTTTGGTCGATGGGAGAAGAAAGAAAGGTAGGAAAATAGGTAACCTTGGCCCCGGACAGAATCGAACTGCCGACACGAGGATTTTCAGTCCTCTGCTCTACCGACTGAGCTACAGGGCCTCGGTTACGACCAAAGTATTTTTTCATAGCCCTCTGTCAACGAACCTTTGAATTTTTTGTAAGGACCAAAATGAAACCAAACCAAACACTCAAACTCACCATTCTTCTAGTCGTTTTTAGTATCTTAGGATGTGCATCCAGTCTTCACAAAACAGGCATTAGCATCGAAAGATTCAGGTCTGACTTGGAATCAAAATCGATTGTGGTTGATGATTTGGTATGGAAGTATACGGAAAAACCTGGGAACGGAGAAACACTTCTCGTCGTACACGGCTTTGGTGGTGACAAAGACCATTGGACACGTTTTTCAAGACACCTTCCCAAAAACATACGGGTAATCGCACCTGATTTACCTGGATTTGGCGAATCAAGTAAACCCGAGTCCATCCCTTACACCCAAGAAGCACAAGCGGTGCGTCTGCAACAATTCACCGAAAAATTAGGGCTTACCGAATTTCATATCGCAGGAAATTCAATGGGTGGTGGGATATCAGGAATTTTTGCAGCCAAATACCCGAAACTTGTGAAGTCACTGATCTTATTTGACAATGCTGGAATCAAAAGCCCTGTCCCAAGTGAAATGCAAACAATTGAACTTACTGGTAAGGAAAGCCCACTACTTGTCAAAGACACTGAAGATTTTGACAGACTTCTCAAATTTACATTTGTAAAACCACCTTACTTACCATCTTTTCTTAAGTCCTATTTTGCTGAGAAATCTGTAGCCAATCGAGAGTGGAATGGACAAATATTAAAACAAATCAGGAAAGAGGGTTACCTCTTAGAGTCACAACTGGATAAAATCCAAGCTCCTTGCCTTACCATTTGGGGAAAAGAAGACAAGGTAATCCATTATTCGGTTATGGATGTATTAAAAAAGAAACTAAAAACAAGATTGGAAACCGTACTCCTTGAAAATATGGGACATGCTCCCATGATTGAAGACCCAGAATTGTCCGCCAAACTCGTACAAGACTGGATCATCAATGGCACTGTAAACAAAAACTAATCGAATAAAACTTTAGTATTTTTTTTCTAAAACTGGATAAAAAAATACTTGTACTTTCACGGGTTTTTTATGTTATAAACCCGTGGCACTCGCTTCCAACAAAACATTAATTGGGATCACTGGATCGATAGGATCAGGGAAATCCACTGCACTTTCCATCTTTGGAGAATTAGGTGCAGTGACGATCAGTTCTGATGCGATTGCCCGTACATTCACAGAACCAAATAGCCCAGTCAAATCAGAATTAATCTCTATTTTTGGACCTTCCATTGAAATGGAAGATGGTACAATCAACCGTACTAAAATTGCCGAACTCGCTTTTAGCAACGAATCAAAGTTAAAGACATTAAATGAACTCTTACATCCTTTGGTCAGAAAATCATTCCTTCAATTCTTCCAATCCCAAAAAGAAGGCAGTATTGTCGCCTGGGAAGTTCCACTCCTATTTGAAACTGATGCTCATACCATTTGTGATTTCACTGTGACGGTTTACCTTCCCAAAGACCAAAACTGGGAACGAGTGAAACAACGAGGTGGGATGGAAAAATCTGATTTTGAAAGAAGAACTTCATCACAGATGGACATTGAGAAAAAAAAGTCTCTCTCTGATTTTGTCGTAACGAACGATACTGATAGAGAAGGCTTAAAAGAACAAATCGTAATTATCTATAAAGAAATTCAAAAAAGGATTCAAAAATGAAAGAGAGAGTATTTTACGTTATCAATTTAGACAAACAAAGGATTGGAGTATTATCACTCTTTCTATTTGCCTTATTTTTTTCGATTTTCTTCTTAGGAGTTTCAGTCGGGAAAGGGAAAACGGAAGAAACACATACTTCCATGAAACCGGCTCTCGCTAACACAAACCCTGAGACTACGGAAACGAATCTTCCTACTCCCGATGCATTGGCCAAAAAAGGAGAAGAGACTACAAATTTGAATCCACAAGGAACTCAAGTTGCTTCCTCTTTAGTCCAAGGTACAAAACCAAAAGAATCTGTTTCTTCACAAGAAATTCCAATGGCTGATATTGGGAACCATCCATACTACATGGAAACTTCAACAGCGAAAGATGAGGAAGAAGAAAAGAAACAACAAGTTGTTGATTTGACAAAATCAAAAGAACAAAGAAATGTTTATGTGGCAAAAGAAGAGAAATTAAAAAATATTTCTCCTGTTTCCAAAGGAAAAGAAAAACCAAATCACGTTTCTTCCAACATTCCAAAATCGGTAAAAAATAACGACGGAAAGTATTTAACCATCCAATTAGCTGCATTTACAAACCGTAAATCAGCAGAGACGTTTTTATCCCAACTCCAAGCGGATAACCAAGGCAAACTCAAATCTAAATCCTTCATTGTAGTGAAAAATGGATTTTTTGTGGTACAACTTGGTAAATCCAAAGATAAGGATTCGTTGTTAAAAACGTTATCCAAAACAAATATGCCGAAAGAAATTAAGGCAAAAGCAATGGTCATCCAATACCAACCATTATCATAAAAACACAAATCGTCTATCCTTGGCAACTTGGCTTTCCCTTAACTCATGGGGAGGCCTTTTCTTTTTTCAAAGGATACTTCCATTCAAAAATAAATTCTATGGAAAGATCATTGGTTTTGTCTAAAAGATAATATGGAAGAATCCACGATCCCCCACCACAGCCTCACATATGGAACCAGTCGACTTGCACCCGCAATTAGTTTGGTGGATCGTGCAAAAGAAATTGAATTGGCGGAAGAATCAGTCAAACTCCATGTTCATGGAAAGTTGGAGGTCATTGCCAAACAAATTCGTGCATTGAAAGATGAAGCAGAACTCATCCTCAAACAAGCGGAAAAGGATATTGAACTGCATAAGGCAAAATGCCAATTTGAAAAAAAACCAGGTCAGGTGATTTACCTTTATTCGAAAGAGGAAGGAGATTATTTTTCTCTTCTATCCCCAATCGAATGGGGAGGAAATCCTCCACATCCTTTTAAAGGGGCTTATACCATGAACCCTGACCGCAGTTTTTCAGAAATCAAAGATAATTTCTAAACAATTTTGATCACCCTATTTAGTGAATAAGGATGCCAAACTGGAAAGTTGAGAAGTAATGTCTCCAGATGGTTCATTGCCATCAGGTGATAGTTTATCAATGACGATAGGCAATAAATTTCCAACAAGCCCTGCTGTAGCATCAGTATCAAGACCCACTTTTGTCGCTAGTTCCTTCACTGAGTCATTTCCCAAGACCTTCAAAACATCATCGGCACCGATGCTTACATTTTCACCAGTTCCGACCCAAGAAGAAGCAGCATCTGCAAAACCTTTTTCTTTGAATTTTTGCACAATTCCCGATACTCCACCATTTTCTTCGATGATCTTTTGGATCCCAGAAACAACTTGGGGATTGTTTTGGACTAGCTCTACTGCCTGAGCTGCGACGGCTTTTAAACTTTCAAAAAAACTCATGCGGAGTATGGTCTTTGAAGCAAAAAGAAAAGGAAAGATATTTTTTTCTAAAAATCTCGATTTCTCTCTGGAATCATCGCAATTATTGATTGCCTTCCCGTAAACAAAATCAAAACATCAACTCATTGTTAGTTGTAAAAAAAAATGGCAAAACGTGTTTTTTTTATCATATTTAAGCGGAGTATTGTTGCCATTGGTTTTTTTCTATTTTTATCCAATTGTTGGGCAAATCCTTTAACCCACCCTCCTCTCGAATGTCTGATGAAGTTAGACAATTTCCTTTGTCCAAATAAAGATTTGCTCAAACGATATTCACCTGGAATTTATTTATATTTATTACCAGAATCTAGAGCTACCATTTCCAATTTGACAAATTACTCCATCGTGGAGACTGGCTTTGTTGTTGGAACTGCACCAACAGACGTCAGTTATGTGAATGTAGGTTATGATGACGCCCCACCGACAAGAGTCCCTGTTGTCAATGGAAGTTGGAGTTTTCCTTTACCAGCAAAAGCGATTACGAATAGTTTTTGGACCTATGGAAGTTTGCACACTATTTATGTACAAATCCCATTAGAAAAACCAAATGTTATCCTTGTTCGTAAAGGTACAAATAAAGACACCAATGGAGATGGGTATCCTGATTTGATTGTGTCGGCGAATAATTCAGCTGCAAATATAGGATATGGATACGTATATACAACAAACATTAATACAAAACAACTGAATGTTACACCGATCACAAGTTTAACGGATGGGATCACACAAACTTATTTTGGTTCTCGGATTGCATCTGGAGATTTCAACGGAGATGGGTTTGCTGATGTGTTTGTTGGAGCTCAAGCTTACACTCCCGCTACAAATTATCTAGGTAAAGCATATCTTTTCCTAAGCCGTGGTCAATCAGGTATCCCTTCCCAAAATCTAAATTCGGGTGGAACAGCGGACGCAGTTCTTAGCGGATTGTCTGGGACAGGGAGATTTGGAACGAATATTATCGGAGCTGACATCAACAACGATGGTTATGATGACGGAATTTTTGCATCTCCTTGGAATGATGAAGTATTTATATTTTATAGCCAAGGATCTCCTGCAATCAAGACACAGGATACCAATACTGCTGATATATCTTATAAACCGAATGTAAACGATAATTTCGGATCGTATGCATTAGCAGGAGATGTGAACGGAGATGGGTTTTTAGACCTCGTTGTCAGTGCAGCTACGTATTCCTCTAGTTTGGGAAGGATCTATATTTTTATTTCCAATCAAGGATTATTGCCATCATCTCCCCAGCAATTTTTGGTTGCCCCAGTTGTACCTTCCCCTGGTTGTGCGACGGGAACTGGTTGCCAATTTGGGGCAAATTTTGTTTTGGATTATTTTAATTCAGATCGTTGTATCGATCTTGCTGTTGGTGGACCCACCTTCAATACAAACCAAGGGATTGTTTTTGTATACCATTCCAATTGTGATTCCACAAGTCCTTATCAAAATCAGCCAGTGTCAACATTCATTGGACCTCCTACTCTTAGTTGTAATGGTAGTAGTTGTTTGTTTGGAGGTACTCTTGCATCAGGTGATTCAAATGGAGATGGATCGCCTGATCTTTTGATTGGATCCACTGGTGCTAGTTCTGGGATCGGTGACGTTTATTTAGTGTTAAATGATCAAAACACAGGATTTCACAATATGGATCTAAGCGCCGGAGGATCATCGGCTAGTCTCTTTTCAGGTTCATTTGCAAATCGAAATTTTTCCCAAGGAATTAGATTCCAAGATACCAATGCTGATGGCCTACAAGACATTGTGATCTCTGAACCAACAACCACCAATCAAGTATATACCTTCCATAGCATCCGTGGAGGAGTTCCAACAAACCAGAACCTAAATTCTGGTGGTGTGACAAGCCAAACACTGATCCCTCCAGCTGGATCTGCTTTTGGGAATACAATTGCACAATTGAGAAACAAGGCAGAAGAGTATTTGATTGCAATGATAATGAAAACTAAATACTTTATGGGTTGGATTTAGTACAGTTTCATAAAAACCAAAACAATCATAAATTCATTGGAACTAAAAACTCTCCCCCAAAGGAGATGATCTTCCCTCCCACTTTTCCACCTCACTCCACTACTGCATGGGGGAAATAAACACCTTGGTAATCCAAAGATAAAACATTTTGTTTATTCACTTCCACATATTGGTATTTGTTTTCATTGATTTGTTTTACTTTATAGTAAGTTTTGTTTCCAATAAAGTCTGAATCCAATAAAATAGGATCAGTAATTTCTAACGTAACGAGTTCAAATTCACAATCTTTTAACCAATTGATTTTATTTTTCACATAGAATTTATCGATAATGCGATGGAAGGTTGCAAATTCATTTGTGATTTCGACATGGATATTTAACTCTCCATTCTCCAAAGGAATTGTCTCCAAGTAATAACCAGTTTTCAGACGACATTCTAAATTTGATTGGTTTGCATTAGGAATGGGAAAAAGCCTAGCAGAATGAAGCTGAAAACTCATCGCAGTAACTAAAATAAAAGAGAATAATAGTAATTTCTTTGGAATCATAAAATAACCAACTTACCACTAACAAAAAGTAGAGTAAGAATTAGGAAAGATATTTTTAGAACCATTTTTAAAAAACTGGTATCTAGAAAATTAATAAGAAATACCGACACCAAACTTTGCCGAATATTCTTTTAAAGACCAAATGTGATCCAATTTTTCTCTAAAAAGATTCGCAGCTGTTGGGCTTGGTGTTTTTTTATGGGAATCATATTGATTGCCTATAACTTCTACCATCAAATAAAATTGATCATGTAACAATATTCTGGAACCTAGTGTGAGATTTGATTGGACTAAATAGGAATCAGTAAATCGTTCCCTACCCAATCCAAATCCAACACGGACATATGGATCAAATGTGGAACTTTCTAAAAAATGGTATCCCAATTGAAACGAAAGGTACCGCATATGTAAAAAACTATTATCATTATAGGTTTGGTATGGTAATAGGATTTCATAAGCAATCAGATGATTCATATCATAACTTGGAAAATTGGGAAGTTCTCGTGTCAACAATCCTAAATTAAAGATGGCATTTGATTTATCTGGTCGTATGTCCTTTGCTTGAAAATTTGAACTATTAACACTGATTCCAAGACCAACTCCAGATTTGAATACAGATTCATAGAATAGAGAAACATTTTGACCATCGAGTTTTGGTTTGGGAGCATTTTCAAATGCGATCCAACTTGCCACTTTTTGTTCGTGAGTCCCATAATGGTTTGTTAAATTTCCAATGACATTGGAGCGGTTGTTGATATTGTTTTCTGTATTTGTATAACTGCTACTAATTTTGTAAGGACTAAATTGTGGGTAAGCCACAACTTCCGAATAGGCACCTTCAAAATAAGATTTTTCTCTAATTTTATTTTGAGAATAGATTCCTAAATGAAAGAAAAGAAATAAAAAGAAAACCACAACTTTATTTTGATTCATTTTACTTCGAGCTACCATTTATCTTTTAATTAATTTCTTCTTCCGAGTCATGTATAAATTTTCCATTATACTCATATTCATAATACAAAAGTTGTTCTCTAGGTGTTACCACCTTCAGCTCATTTGTACCTTTCTTTTGTATAGAACCATCAAACTCGAGTAAATTACGAACACAAAAATACTGGTCATAACCTGTCGTTTGTTTCCATTCGTTCTTTGGATACCGTTCCGATTGGTAATACGGCAATTTTTGCCGAATCCGATTTCCCTTTTTATAATAAGAGTATGGATATAAATATGAGATTTTTGATTTTGGTTCGTTTCCATTCCATTCAAATTGATACTGTTCCTTATCCTCATCTATTTGGATTGGTTTTGTTTGGTCGTAACAATATTCAAAAAGGATCCTAACAGAAGACTTATCTTTGGAAACGGAATCAAACAATTCCTTATGATTGAGTATGTGATTGTTTGGGTCAGTCAGAAGAGCATCCAAATTTTCTGGTTCCATATAAAAAGCAGTTTGTGTATAATGCCAAGTACCATAATAAGCTGCTTCTAACATCCGAATTCCGCCAATTGATTTGAGTCGGTAATCAGATGTTACACCTGGCGAAACGATCGTCAGATAATAACGAGAAGAACATACCTGAAAGAAAAAACAAAAGATAAAAAACCCTAGAATTCGAATGATCATATTTTGAATGTTCATCTTTTAACTTACATCATACCGCAGGAGAAAACAATTCCATTCCATTGAGAATCACAGGCTCTCAGATCATTTGGATTGATGATCCTACAAACCTGAAACAATTTCCAAGCATCAGAACAGGCTTTGCTAGAAGACCCAGTCTCTTTTTCACTATTGAAAAGACAGTTAGTAGAACAGAAAAAAAACATAAGAAATGTCAATACATACAAACGCATAACGCAAAAACCCATCCTCGGCTGCCACAGCTCTCATGAATGAGTATCATTTTTCACCTAACAAACCAGTGAATACAAAAATATTTCAATTGTTTCGTTAGTTTTCGCTAATGGAAAAGCTGATATCTGTTGGGATGGTGGTTTTAAGCCAGGAACAAGATTCTTAACAAGGATAAGTTTTTAATGAGAATGGAGAATGATTTTTTTTCAAGTGTATTTAACTTCAGAACCTGGGGATTGTATTTTAAGATATTATATTAATTAGAATTCTTTAGTTGGCTAACGATGGCAATATTGTTCAATAGTGATTTTGTTTCGGGACTTGACCTCTTTCGCGTCAAACACTTCGTGTGTTTGTCACGCTTCGAGGCACGGCGCTGCTCGACGTTTGCCTTCCTGGCAAACTTACAGAATCGATGACTCCCTATGGGTGGATAGAAACTGGTGATTGTATTTTAAGATATTATATTTAAATAGAATTCTTTAATTGGCTAACGATGGCAATATTGTTCAAAAGCGATTTTGCTTCGGGACTTGACCTCTTTCGCGGCAAACACTTCGTGTGTTTGCTACGCTCCGAGGCACGGCTCCGCTCGACGTTTGCCTTCCTGGCAAACTTACAGAAACTATGACTCCCTATGGGTCGTCACAGTTTCTGGTCGCGTCACTGTTCAAGCCCCTCCGGGGTTGGTGATTTGTTTGAATGTTGGTGAAAAAATGAAAGGAGTGTTTTGCGGGCGGAGGGACTTGAACCCCCACGCCTCACGGCGCCAGAACCTAAATCTGGTGCGTCTGCCAATTTCGCCACGCCCGCATTGTGGTTGTATAAGCAGGTTTTTGTACTAATGAAATCTGTCTAGTGAGATTTTGTGATTCACTTGCCTTTGTTTTGGAATTTTATAGTACTGTCAGATACCTATAGGATAAGTCCGATGAACATACTTGAATTTATGCAAAACATCTCCACACAAGTGTATCTAAGGGGAGATGTTATCTTTCGGGAAGGGGATCCACATGACGGAAGTATGTACTGCATCATGAGCGGTATGTTCGCTGTCACCAAACGGATGCCAGATGGTTCACAGGAAGTGATCAAAGGGCTTGGTCCTGGTGAATTTTTTGGCGAACTTTCCCTCATCACAAGAAGACCACGAGCCATGACGATAAGTGTGGTATCTGCCAATGCACGAGTTGGCATTTTACGAGAGGACCAGTTCGAAAAACTAGCTCGTATCAATACGCATTTTTTATTCCAACTTACGAAAAGTACAGTCGAAAAACTCCATCGAGCAGAAGCAAGACTGGCAGAACTCGACAAAATGATCGAAGAAATCCAAAAAGAGGAAACCAAATGAATGTAGAACACTTACGTAAATACATCACCGAAGTTCGCATCGACCATTTTGCCCAAGGAACAAAAGTATTTTCGGAAGGGGAAGAATGTAATGGTAAAATGTATTTTGTATTTTCTGGATTGTTACAGGTGTACAAACGGAAAGCGACTGGCGAAGAACAATATATAAGAGATATCAAACCTGGAGAATTTTTTGGTGAGATGGCACTTGTATTCCCTTCTCCAAGAGCTGCATCAATTGTAGCAGCGGCAGAGGATACAAAAGTGGGAATCATCACAAAAGACATTTTTATGGGTATGGGGAAAGAAAGCCCTGGCTTTTTATCCGTCATCCTTCATAGTATCATCAATCGACTAACAGCCGTAGAAGATTCAATCTCTGAAAAACAAAAAGAATTGCATATTCTAATCAATGGAATCCACCAAAAAGAGGGAGAAACAACGAACACAGAAACTGTCACAAAGACTGAGGACAACACACAGGATTCTGAACCAGTTGTAGCGGAAACAGAAGAGAACTAAAGACTTAAGTTCTCATGTTTCAAAACCCAAACTTCAAAAATAAGTTGACTAAACTTAAAAAAAGCAATTTCCTTTTCGGGTGACATTTCGGTTCTTCAATTACCCTATTCCAGTTTTACTTGTAACTCTTGGTTTTTTTGCCGTACCATTTGTTATATTTTTTGCCATTGCTTCCCTTTACGATTTGGACTTCGATCATGTGGGAATGATCCTCACGCGGATCCAACCATGGCAGTATGTTTTTTCGTTTTTAAGTGCCATCATTGCTTATGGCCTGATCACTAAAAAAAAGTTTGGTTATTACCTATTCCTATGTTTTACCTTCCTCATCCTCACATATAATTTTTGGATGGTTTTATCTGTTTCCCTTGGGAAAAAATTCTTCCTCGCAGGCATTCGTATCAAAACAGACGACATTGTTTGGAATATGGGAATCACAACGATTCTTCTTGCGATTGCCTTCTATTTTTTGAGAAGGGAAATTGCAGCTCCTTATTTAAGTTCCACAAGACGGGGATGGCGCACAAAATACCGAGAAACACATCCCATTCCTTTCCATTGGACCAATGCAGATGGAGAAAGAGAAGGAGATGGACTCACCATCAATATTTCCAAAAATGGCGTATTACTTCCGTTAACCAAACATCATTTTTTAAACCCTGGTGATCCAATTAACCTTCTTTTAAAGTTGGAAAAAGAAAATAGAGAACCAGCTTCGATTTCAGTGCAAGGAAAGGTGGTTCGAATCGATAAGGAATCAGATGGAACTGAAATTGCGGGTGTTCAATTACAATTTCTCATCGCACAGAAAGAAGAAAAACAAATTTACGATTCGTTTTTACACCGAGTATTTGCTCCTCGTTACCCTGTTTCAAACCCAGTCCAATTTTTCCAATCAGAGGACAAAACATACAACGGTACCCTTCTCAATGTTTCCTTAGAAGGTTTGTACATCGAATCAGAAGTAGTGTTTTCTGCTTCCGAGTATTGCCGAGTGAAGATTCAAACCCGTTCAGGTGAAATTGCCGTAGGTGGTGTTGTTAGGTGGTCTAATCCCCAAGGGAAGTATGGAAAACCAAAAGGATTTGGGATCCAGATTGATTCCATCGAAAACAAAAACCTATTTCGAGTTTGGATTTGGAAACAAAGGTTTAAATTATTCCACGGTAGATAATGATTAATCGTTGGTATAGAGGGAATCAGCAAGGACCAAATCACCTGGACTTGTCACTTTGGTATTGTGAAAGTCAGTTTCCACAATCCCTACTCTTCGTTCCCCCATCCAAGTACATAAGTCTGTTGGGTGGTGTTTAGGATTTTCTGGCAACGGATCTACCAACAGATCTTTCAGTATAAAACCAGCCACTGCTTGAGGGGTTTTCACGGCATAAACTTCTTCTCTTTTTAATGGTTCCTGTGAATAGTTTTGGTGGAGTTTCACTCGCACTAAACTTTCTGTTACAGGACAAACTAATGATGCACCACCAAATATTTTAGTTTGTTCCACTAACTGATAAAGTTCGTTTTGTTTGAAATTGGGACGAGCCACATCATGGATAAAGAATATATCTTTTTCATCATATGAAATGGATTGAATTCCATTTAAAGTGGAAAGGTGCCTTGTTTCCCCTCCTTCCACAATGCAGTCGTTAGGTTCTAATAAATCCTCTAATTCTTTTTCAGTCTCCAAAACCCAATCGGGATGGGAAACAACAGTGATGGATTTTAAGAGACCAAACCTTTGGAATCGTTTTACCGAATGCCTAAGGAGTGATTCACCCCTGAGTTTCAAAAATTGTTTAGGAACATCAGATCCCATCCTACTTCCCGTACCTCCGGCAAGTAGGATCGCATATAAATTGTTCATTCCACCACTAAGATTTCGTTTCGGAAGATTTCCATCACCGGTTCTTTTTTACGGATGAGTTTTGGAGTTCCATCTTTTCGGATCAAAACTTCTTGTGTTTCTGGAAAACTATTGTAGTTCTTCGTGGACATACTGGAACAATACGCACCAATTGCTTCCATCACTACATAATCACCAATTTCAGCCTCTCCCATTAGTCTTGTGATTGGTTCCCCACCTTCTTTTTGAGTGAAAACATCGCCTGATTCACAACAATGCCCAACAACAACATATTCCTTGTTAGACTGTGGTGTTCCACCATCTTTTTTGACAGTGATGAGGGGATGGCGTGCACCATAAAGAGATGGTCGAGTATTTGAATCCATCCCAGTGTCCAATTTTAAAAACTGGAATCCATTTTTTCCTGTGTCTACTTTGTCATCCACAGTGGTTAGAAGTGCCCCACAAAGTGCAATGAGGTAAGTGCCTGGTTCAATTTCTAAAATGAGTTTTCTACCGTGTTTTACGGCAAATTCTTCAAATTGAATTTTGACAGGTGCACCTATCTTTTGTAAGTCGGTTGTTTTTTCATCTTCCATCCGCCCAACTTTGTAACCTCCACCAAGGCTCACAACAGTGACTGATGGGAAACTTTCTGCATATTCAAGTGTGTATTTGGCAACAGCTTTCCAAACTTCAGGGTCACTTCCCGATCCAATATGAGTATGGACCTTTTCGACAACGAGGTTGTATTTGTTTACGATCGCTTTGACTTCATCCAGTTTTTCATGCCAAATTCCGAAGGAAGAAGTAACCCCACCCACATCGGTTTTTTTGGTATGACCAGAACCAAGTCCTGGGTTAAAACGAATGGATACTGATTTTCCTGGGAAGGTTTGGCCAAAGAGTTCCAATTGGCGGAGAGAACAAGCATTGAACTTCACACCCTTCGCAATGAGTTCGGCAAATGCCTTTGGAAATTCTTGGGAAGTGAGCATGATGGATTCTGGAGAAAATCCAAAATGCAGGGCACGTACCACTTCATGTTCCGAGGAAGCATCGATGAGGATGCCTTTTTTTTTCATGATTTGTAAGATATTGGAATTGGGATTTGCCTTCATGGCATATCGGACTTGTAATCCGAAAGCATTCGGAAATGCCAATGTGTCATCGCATTTTTGTTCAATTTCTTTCTCAGAATAGACAAAGAGAGGGGTTCCAAATTCTTTTGCCAAAGCTCGCACTTGGTCTTCTTTCAAAAACTTTAGTTTTTCGATTGATGTCATAGGATTTAAGATAAACCTTTCAATAGGTTCCAATCCATAAAGTCAAAAAAGTAGAAAATGGCAGGAAAGATCACACATATTGAAGCACTCTCCCAAGTGAAAAAACACTTGGAACATGGCAATGCCACTCAAAGGAAAATTGCCAATTTACTCTCTAGGCCTGATGTGGCATCGTACGCCAACTTAGGTGCTGTTGCCCCCGATATCTTTTATTTCTATCATGTATTACAACCCAAACGTACAAAAAAAGCAGCATTCTTTGGAGACTTGGCCCACCACCACAATGTGGCAGAGTTAATCTTAAGTTTCCTCGACCAAGTGTATGATACCGAAATGGGATTGTACCGGGACAGATTCCTTGCTTTTACACTTGGTTACATCTGCCATTGTGTGGTGGATATCCAAACCCATCCTTATATCTTTTATATCTCAGGTGATTACTATAACAACGATAAGAAGATTTCGTACCAAGCACAAGTGAACCATATGAAAGTGGAATTTGGTTTGGATACCTTACTCATCAACCACCGTTGGGGGATGAGTGCAAGGGAATATGATTTTCCACAGTACATTGATATCCGCCACCGAACCGTTGGAATCAAAAACAAAATGGACCCAGTCCTTTGGAACTTTTGGTTGCAATCTTTAAAAGAAACCTTTCCCAAAGAATTCCAAACTTCTTATATTGGATCTGAAAAAAAAATCATCCCAGGGGATATCTTAAACGAATCCTATCTTGGGTTTTACCGATTTACCTCTACATTGGATTCGAGAAGTGCTTTTATGCGAGGACTTGTGAGTGTAGTGGATGCACTTACTTTCCATAAATACAATGCCTCAGTTTTAATGTTACCAACACTTGAGGCGATCAATCCGAAGATCATGAACGACGAAAAAAGAGAATGGTTTTACCCAGCTGATCCGAATCGTAAGTTTAACGATTCGTTCATTGATTTACTGAACCAAGCAAGCCAAGCAAGTAAGGAAATTTTGACCCGCGCCTATGAATATAGTTTTTCACCTGAAAGCCGTTCTAAGATTCTGGACTCACTTGGTGGTTATAATTTAGATACTGGCCTTCGATACCACGGCATTGATCACATGAAGGAATTTTCCCCACTCGTTTAGTGGGAATTTGAAAAAGGAAATTGTATGAAACAAGAACCCGTTGGGCTCTTTGAAAAGTATTTTATCATTTGGTTTCGAATCGTAACAGAAAGGATTTGGACAGGAGACAAAAAAGTTAGGAATACCTTCCTTGCCATTTTGGGTTTTGGGGTTCTCAATGTTTTTTTACTCACAGGTTCCATTAAAGATTTTTTTCGTCTCGATGAAGCTGCTGTTTACGATATCCCATCCACCTTATACGGGCTAAATGATAAAGGGGAATATGAACCCATTGCCGAGTACTATAAATTCTCTCGTATCCCTGTCAAATTAGAAGAACTTAAACCAGAGTCTACAGACTATTCCACCGACAACCGACACAAAGTGATCCAATGTTTTTTATCCACTGAGGACAATTCGTTTTATTCACACAACGGGATTGATCTGAAAGGGATTGCCAGGGCTTTTGTGGTAAATCTCATGGCGGGTCGAGTCAAAGAAGGTGCATCCACTATCACCCAACAAGTCGCAAGGCTTAAGTTTTTATCCATTGAACGTTCCATCGCAAGAAAAGCACGCGAAGCTTGGCTTGCCATTTTACTCGAACTCGTTTATCCAAAAGACAAAATTCTGGAAGTGTATTTAAACGAAATCCCTCTCGGGCACGGAACCATTGGTGTTGGTGCTGCTTCCAGGTTTTACTTTCGTAAAGAAGTACAAGATGTCACTTGGGGAGAAGCAGCAATCCTTGCAAGCCTCACCACAAGACCCACTCAATTTAGCCCGATTGTCAACCCAGTATCCAGTATGAACAAGGTGCGAGTTGTTTTTCGAAAACTAGTTGAGAACGGAAGGATGACTGTAGCGGATGCAGAAAAAGAATTTGCAAGCTTAGAAGAATATTATACAAACCTCAATCGATCCCCCAACGATTCTGCGTTTTCCGACAGACTCAATCGTTTTCCCTATGTCACAGAATACATCCGTAAAAACCTAATTCGTTCAATTGGTTCCAGTCGGTTGTACAATGGTGGACTCAAAATTTACTCCACAATCCAAATCCGCCACCAAGAAGAAGCAGAAAAAGCCCTTCTCCCTGCACTCCAAAGGCAAACAATTGAATCCAACCAACGTGCCTTCCGTAACATTGATGCCTTTGATGATTTGTATGGAAGTGGGTATTCCTTAATTGCTGATTTATATGACTTACCTGAATTTAAATTTAAAATTTCGAAAATAGAACGTACATTTTCCTCTGCTTACCAAGAGGACATTCGTGATGAATTTTACGCCCTCAATCTACTGGTAGGTGACGACTTTCTCGGGGATACCCTTGACAAAAATTACACATCACAAAGTACAAAGGACCATTTACTCCCAGTGGAAGGATCACTCATTGCCATTCGTCCGGAAACTGGTTACATCACAGCCCTTGTTGGTGGGTCAGGTTTTCGTTCTGATAACCAACAAATCCGTCCTTTCCAAGCCTTTCGCCAACCAGGTTCCGCCTTTAAACCAATCTTATACGCAGCAGCAATGGACTATTCTGGAAAAAACCCAGATCCTGAAAAAAATGTAACACCTGCTACACTCTTTGCAGATTCTCCCTTACAATACCTAATGGAAGATGGAGATGAGTGGGCTCCCGAAAATTACAGCAGTGAATACTCTGGATTTATTTTGTTACGAAAGGCATTGGAACAATCTAAAAACTCAGTTGCAGTGCGGGTATTAGAACAAGTGGGACTTTCCAATTTGATGGATAGCCTACGCGGATTATTACAATTACAAGGAAGGGACATCCCTTATAATTTTAGTGTTTCGCTTGGATCCTTTGAACTCACTCCCTATGAACTCACTCGTGCTTATGCGGCCCTTGCTTCCGGTGGCAAAACAGTCAATCCCATCTCCGTTTTATATGTAGAAGACAATGCAGGCAAAGTCATCAAAGACTTTCGTAAAGACTACGAAGATGTAGAACGAAAACAAATCATCTCCAAAGAAGCGGCCTTTCTCATCACTTCTATGATGAAAGATGTTGTGGAAGAAGGAACAGGACGTGGTGTCCTCTCTTATGGATTAAACCGAAAAGCCTACGGGAAAACAGGTACCACAAACAATTTTAGGGATGCTTGGTTTGTGGGTTACACCCCAGAACTTGTCACCTCGG